>Ga0209611_10000889_pt1 | contig 48181 bp, 48 predicted proteins | sample S1TSphgellanicum_3_FD_187693 | JGI IMG/M metagenome (GOLD analysis project Ga0209611, IMG submission 187693) | Host-associated microbial communities from peat moss isolated from Minnesota, USA - S1T2_Fc - Sphagnum magellanicum MG (SPAdes) (version 2) | ecosystem: Host-associated > Plants > Peat...
AACTCTTCGCCGTAAACTTCGCGGGCATCCTTTTGTTTTATTTTTTTTGTCATGAGTCTCTCCTTTTGACATTCTATGTCCTGGAGCGACTCGGCTCTAATTACTGTCCGTTAATCGGGGGGAAGGTCACTGTGAGCCTAATCATACGGTCTAAAGTTCTGCTCTCGCTGGTTATTACGAAATCACCGCACCATTTTGTGCAGTGATTTCAACCTGATTGAAAGACTCACAAAATCTTGCGTGCTCGAAAAGCGCGTAAGTGACGCTGCAATTCAGCAGAAGGCCAACAATACACATTACGGATACGAATTATGAGACATTACACTGTGACGACTCTGGCAACGGCAGACGAAGCTACGGTCCAAAAGTTTCAGCGGTGGATTCTATCCATGCGACCCAGCTTAGACGGGGAGGATGGTGAGTCATTTTGGGCATGGATTCAAGACCATTATTCGGAAAATACGGGAACAACCTATATTGTGCAAACTTTAACCGGCATAATTTTTGGAACTTTCACATTGGGGACGGACGATCGAAATGTGATGAAAGAATATGACCTCACGGGACTAATTTTCGGCGGTGTGAACATCCAACGGCATTACCGAGGCCTTGGCCTTTCCGAGGTGCTAATAGAAGAAATGCATAAATTGATGGAACCCCAAAATGATTACTGGCTCTTCACAGCCAATAATTATTTTGAAGTTGGAATTCAAAGAATGGGCTGGGAACTGGTCCAGACAATTTCCACCATGGAATTCGGCGATGAAAATCTCTGGAAGTTTGAGAACCCGGCGATTTAGGCGGATACATCATCCATGATGCGCTCCACCAGGAACTGGCTTCATCTGGTATTCCTGACCTAGTCGTTACCGCTTATTAATCGGTAACCCACTCCAATCGAGGCGTCGTTCATTGCTTTTACACTGCTCCCGTGAGCATGTTTAAAAGCAACGACGCCCTAATTCAGATTCAGCTTTTGCAAACTTTAAAATGCATTGAATACACTAAATACCGTAGTACAATAAAAAAGAAAAGCACCAAATACGGTGCTACTATAAACGGTTTGATTCGATCAATCGTGATCTTCAAAGGCATCATCATTTTCAAAGACGCCTTTGCAGGCATTAAAAGCTCCTATAAGGAGGCTTTGATAAAGTCCGCCTTTGGTTTGCAGTTGCAGGTCCTGGATCGCAGTCATTGTATGAGCTCTAGTTGCCCCAGCAGCTAGATGCTCCTCCACGATTCGTTCTAGTCCTAAAGCTTGCTGTCTTGCAAATTTTACAAGGCAACCTCTCAAAGTCCATTTTAGAACGTTGTCGAAAAGCTCTTCGACTGCTTCTAAAGTTGGAGGAAAAACCTTCAACTTGTTTTCAGAAGCCAATCTCAATGATTCGTCCAATTCTCGCTCTTTAAACCAGGCGGATTGAACTTGGTGGCTGAGATTCTGGGAGATTAGTTCGCGCACAGCAATTATGGTGGGTAAGATACGCGGATCGCCCATTAGAACGGTGTCGTAATTGAACTCTTCCGCTGCGACGAGATCAGCGTATTTACGAAAAGCCTCTACGCATCCAATCAGATTATTTCTGAGCCTTTCATTTTCGTCTGGGCGTGGCAGGTGTTGGTTAATTTGAAAAGCCGCAGTGTTCAATTGCAATGCGGCGATTGAATCAATTTCACACAAGATGCTCAGAAGTTCGGCAAGCTTTTCTTGTCGAACTTCTGAGTTTCCTTCAATCAGTGCAAACACAAACCGGTCTGGCAATTCAACTACAATCTCTTCAAGACTTTTTTGAACAGATTTTATTTTGTTTTTCATAGAGCCTCCAACAGAGGCTAAGGGGTTAACCTTGGTATTCGAATCCGAAAATTCGAACGTGTGCGGACCTTAGCTGGTCCTTTGAAAAGTGTGGTCCGGAAATGCCTCCTGAGAAGCATTGTTCCTTAGTTAAGTTTGTAAGTCGGAGATACTCTTCTGATAGAGAGTCCCTTCTGGTAATACATTCGGCAAGAATCTCAGCGAAGGTATGCCCTGACGAAAGCAGATCCGTTGCGTCGAATACTTCTATCTTTGCGGCGAAAATACTGTCCTTTAAGACCGTCGCTTGCTCAGCAATTTTGTCCCCAATGTTTCTGAGCATAAGCAAAGACTTCGCTTCCGCGGGTGTTTTAGCCAAAGGGGAACTTTTTAGAATTTCTGCTTCTTTAGGAAGGCTGTAAAGCTCTGCGACTTCGGCTGCTGTCAAGCTGCGGCAGAAGCAAGAAGAAAGGATGAATAGATACATATATTTTTTCCAAATCAACATGGAGCCAATCGCTTAAGTACTTTAGATCACCAAATACGTAAATACGTCGTTAACTTAAACACAATAGTGCAACACCGCTCTGGTGGGGAAGCATCAAGGTTTAGTGCTGCTGTAAGCGCTAACAATTTTAGCCAACGACTGTTTATCATCAACTTTCCTATGCTCAGCGTCATTGAACACTAGCAAGTCGGTCAACTTAGTACCATTCGCTAACCGTGTGGGTTCATGGACTCCCAACTCAAATTCGACCTTGGCTTGAATGAGAAGAGCTTGCGCATCTTGAGTTCTGATACTATCAGTGGTGTCGCTCTTGAGCGCAGCCTCATATTGATAGATGCCGCTAGCGACTAGTGCTGGTATCCGCTCCCTTTGTAACTGCTTTTCCTTAATCACGCGAGCATCGGTGGCACTTGACACCATTAATCTCTGTTCTATTTGTTGGTCACTTTCCAATGTTATGCAAATAGAATTTTTCGCTTGTGCGTAGCTGGCTGTTTCCATCCCATCCAGGGAACTTCGCCAATTCAAAGTTGGTTTATGAGAATCAGAAAGAATCCATTTACCCCAATAATTTTGTAGCGTTGGTGATTTGCGCTGCAGCGTTTCTATATTTAGACTCTCCAAATTAATTGTCCCATCAGCATTGATTGGACCATTGATAGTTTGCTCATTTGAATTTTTAGTCTCTGGAGTTTGCTTCAAACGCTTATGGTCAACTTTTTCGTTTCGCTGCTCCCGAAGACTCTCGTTTTTGATCCGAGCATTGTCTTGTGACTTTTCATGCCTGGGTGCCGTATGCTTAGTACCGCTTGTGATAGCTTTATGACTGCTTTTTTGATTGCTATCGATTGTGCTGAGACGGGGTATCGTTAAAGTTTCACCGATTAAAATGCAGTCCGGATTTCGATGCTTTTGTGCAAAGTTATTTTGAATAGCAATATTAGCTACCTCCTCCGCAATATGGCTGTTAGAAGGTTGCACATTTTCAGCATCTTCTAGATATTGCCGGGCAATACTCCATAAGCAGTCTCCGCGTTTGACCTCGATGCGCACAGGAGTGGCACCAGCATTATCATGAAATTCGCTTTGTTCTTGCGGCTTACTCAACGAATCAATTTTACCTCCCCTTAGCAGTATGTGATATTTTGCGCTTTCGTAAACATAAAGCACGTGATAGCCCACTCGTATTTCCCTGGGTGCGGCACGCTCTCCTTAAAAAGTCTATGAGCAATTAAGCATTTGAGTGTCTTCGCGATTTTTCAGAGGATCTACGTAAATCAATCTATTTTCCAAGTCAGCCATTTGATATCGCAAAGACCCATTCTTGAAGTATGTCTTTTCATAGAGAGGCAGGAAAATTTGAAGTGCATCAGCTCTGTAAAATTCAGAAGTAGGGTTGTTGGGGAATTCTACTTCTATTGATGGTTCACGAGATACAAAATTCACTGCGATAACCTCGCCATCAACAAAATGCATAACCGCCCGACAGCAGTCGTTTCTTATGGCAATTACACTGCCAAAGGCGCGCTCCATTTCTAATTGGCCCTTAATTGAGGAAAAATAGGATTCTTCTTTGGTGCTGCATATCATTAAGCTTGTCCTGAACCCCCTCAACAATCCGGATAGACAAAGAGCCAAGTTATTGTTTACTGTCACCAACTGTAAGAGGGCACCGGGGGATTTCAAGGATTTGGTGAATAGCTCATGAGCTTCGTTACCAAAAGCAAGTGTGCCCTCAATTCTTGAGCCGTAATAGCTGGCTAGTGGTCTACCATCAATATAAAGAAGAGCCGCTCGCCTCTTGTCTGCCGCATCATCCAGGCAGACAAGGCAAGTTTCTTTTGCTTTAGTAAGAGCGTAAAAGAACTCCTCGCGTTGACTCGAATCAACCAAAGTTAGCTTTTCAAAGGCGCCTTTTGAGAGTGCCAATAGATCTAAAAAACGCCTCTCGTAAGCTTTTACATCACTTTGACTCTCTTCGCGGTTTCTCTTTGTGTAACGATCCAATAATTTTGATATTTGGCTAAGCATGGCGCTTCCCCCAAGCTTTAGTCGCTCTCAACATTGTTATTGGTCTCTACTGTTTCTCCTGTGGGGAAACTGGTAGTGCGTGAGCCATCGCTTTTTTCAATCACTGATATCTGATCTAGATAATGATAAACAACACGAGTTTTGTCCGGAAATTCCAAAACAAGATAAGATTTGGAACCGAGAATATTCACTTTGAGCTTCACCTGACCCGGTAATTGGATACAAAGTGCACCTGGGACGAAGCCATCGTTACCATTCGCTTGCGCATCTGCCATGCTGCACCACTCCTAGACCAAATCCCCTAACGCACCAATATCGTACGTTGCCCAGATCACAATCAATAAACAGAAACTCTTAAATGGCAAGCTCTTGCAGCGCTGCATATTTAACTGGATTACGCGCTAAAAGCCTGGCTAATTCAATTTGATAACGTGGATAATGATGATTTCTCAACGTTTTGGTGATGAGCGTTCGCTCCCTGGAATCGCAATTGAGATAGCTTTTCAACAGCAAGACAATCGGATATTTTCCATTCAGCCAGCCGAGTAAGTTTATCGTCCTTTGCCTTACGATCGGATCTTTGTCCGATAACTCCGTTTCAATTAGTAAGCGACTTTGTTTGTATGCGATTTTTCTAAGACCCACTATTGCCTGTGTCTTGGATAAATGACCTGGTCCATTCTCAGCGCACTCCAAAAGTTCATCCATTACTAGTTGTCTGCTCATAGAGTCGGGCTTAGCTAATTCGTAAATGAAATCGAGTTTCTTGAGGTAAGACATGCGCTGGTTATTCATTCTGCCAAAGCGATTTGTGCAAGGCTTCTTACTTATTTCATCAAGTATGCGCATGGCGCTTACAAATACGTGCTGACGCATCTCAAAGCTTGCCGAATATTGGGCCAAGCGAGACAAAATATCCAAATAAATATCCTTGTCGATCGTATGCCAGTTTGATGAGAAATGAACATGCTGAAGAATTTCAAAAAATCTATTGTACTTGGACGTGCCAATCATCATGTCTTTTGCGGCTTGCTTGTACGCGCTTTCGTCGAAGTTGCCGATCAGAAGTTCCCTCAGTCTCACGAACTCATTCCAATCGGCTTTGGGCAGGTCAGCGACAATACTAGCTAATGTTGATTGGTGAGCCGATAAGAGCGGTTTCCCTTCGTAGTCAGACAGCTTGTGATGATCGACAAAAATTGAATGTGGTGCAACATCATTCATTCGATAGCTTCCGTCTCTGGCATTTAACCTGGATATTTTAGGTTTGCTCTAGCGATAATCTTGTTCAATTCGATCCGTAGCTTCACGATAAGTCCTCTGGCAGAAAATATTTTGCCTGGATCCCTCTGAGATGCGCCCAGCCCAAAGCGTTCTCCTGATAACTCAAAGTAACCGCAAAATGCAAAAAGATTTCCTATAACACATTTGTCACACTCTGGGCTCTAACCTAAATGGAGTAAGGAGCATGACATCTGTGTCCGGTCGCTCAAGGAGGTTCGGAATGCCTGCAGTTTTTGCAAAGATGGAAATTCGTCCTGGCTCAGTGATATCTGCGGAACTAGTCGGTACTCGATGGTTCTCGGATAGCCAAAACGCGGGCGATTTGATGAGCGATTGCAAAGATGCAGTTGGCAAATTTTCAAGGAAGTTGTTTTTACCGGGCGAGCTCCTCAAGCGCCGGGATCTAACAATCACAAACAGCGAACACTATGAGCGCACATCCTGGGATGCCCTTCGCAAAAATGCAGAGCGTGCCGAGCAAATAGAGCAATACGATCAGGCTGAATATTATTGGTTTCAAGCATTTGATGAAGCAGAACGAGAGAAAAATGATGCAAGAGTTATGTTTTGCTTGAACGCCTTAGGTGATCTTTATTCACTAAAACTTGAGTATGCAAATGCGGAAGGTTTTTACCGCGAACTGATAGCGAAAATAGCTAATTATATTGGTAAAGACAACCCCTCTATCTTAGTTGGCTTGTCTAAGCTTTCACGAGTGCTTTTTCTTCAAGGCCGCTTTACAGAAGCTGAAGACTTGGTGGCAAAGGTAGAGACAATTCTCTCATCAAATTCGGCGGTCATCCAACCTGATACGCGGCATGTAATTGCTACATTGGTTGGTGGAAAAATTGGCACGCAACGTGAGCTCGATAAAGTAGCAAGAGTTGTCAACCGAATGGAAGGGGTTGGACTATATCGCGAAATGTTTCTGATTAAGTAGAGAACATCACCGCAGGTGGTACTGATACCACTCTGTAACAGCTTACTAGCTAGGATAGGTAATTTTTATTAGGAGTAATGTTTGTGTCGGATATTAACGAATTTACTAACCATCAAGTACTGAGCGCAGGGGATATTTACTCGCTCAAAGGGTCTTTGCCTGATTCAGAAACCTCTTCAAAACAAGAGTTGTCTCTCTTTGAATTAGAGAGTAAGGCTGAGCTAGAAGCAAGAGAAGAGTTTCCAAATGAAGAAGACAAAAGCTATCGCGATTTTTCAAAGCGCGAACGCCTTTCCTCATGGGGACTAGGTCCAAAGCTAGACAGACATCACCTGGCAGACTTGCACAGCAAACGAGAATTTCCCACAATCAAATATTTTCGTGAGCTGGCTCGTCAGGAACTACTTGCCTGTTTTGGACTTGCACCAAAGCTAACTATCGATCAGCAATATGATATTAGTCTTGCTCGTTCTTCTGGTTTCGTTTACGAAGAAAGAGCAAAACTAAACTTGAAAATTTGATATTTGTGTGCCTAACCCGGTAAGCGCAATCTATTCATAAGAAGTGGGCCAATCTTCAATGCTTCAAAGAATCGAGGATCTCTTTGGCAGTCAAATATTTAAACGAAAGCCTCAGTTGTTCTGAGGCTGCCTTTTTGCTTATTTGGCCGGCATGACGTGCCGGTATTTTCAATGTAGGATTATTCAACTTTGTTATCGTCAAAACTGGCGCAAACCCTCCCTAATAGCAGAATTTGGGCTAATCACAACGAAGGAAATTGAACCTTCCAGAAATTTTTATAGCAAAAAACTTTTCGGCGCGCAAGGTCTTTAATGTTTCGTTAGCGAGATCCTTGTGTGCGCAACAGAGGTGTCTTCTCGAAATGTCCGCTGGCAGCAAGTTTTAGGGTTGCAATGCTCAAAAAGTTTAAAAAATCTTGCAAAGTGACAGCTGCCCTCATTCTTCTCAGTAAATTAATGGAATGGATGTTGCTCGATTTTCAAATATTGAGTGATACCACAAATAACTATGGACCCTAGATTTGGTGCAGGTCAGGTCCAAATCAAATTATCGAGCCCTGGTCTGCACTTCAACGTAACGGTCTTGTTGTAGAAGGAGGCTTAGCTTATGTTGTTTCAGAGACATGTTGATAACGATTTGTTTGGCTCTCTGCGTGACATGCAGCGGCTGCAGAATTCATTGAACCGATTACTGACAGCGAGTGTCCCATTAGAGGCATCGACTGAGTTTCCCCTTATAAATGTTTGGACTTCCGAAAAAGAGGCGATTGTTCGAGCTGAGATTCCCGGCGTCGCACCAGACGATGTCGACATTTCATTAGTCAACAACACATTGACTCCAAGAGGTTGTCGAAACCCAGAAGAACTGAAAGAAGGAGGTTTGCCATTCCAAACGAACTTATGGAAATGAGCAAGCAAAAAGCGGCCGCCCAAAGTTCTGCCGAGCAGACACGGACTCATTAGCTTTATACACCAATTACCGATATCTATGAATCAAGAGAAGGCATTCAAGCTTCAGTCAAAAACGGCGTCCTTAAGTTAGTGCTGCCGAAAAGCAAGCGTGCCATGCCTAGAAAAATCGCTGTGCTAGAAAAATCGCTGTGCAAGCTGAATAACATACCCATCATCAATAATTCAAGGAGGAAACGATTATGGTTTTCAACGGTAATCTATTACCTTGGAACTGGGGCAAGAAGAATTTTCCTGTTAGAAAGGAAAACGGCTCGTCTCGTGAGCAAACTCCATACTTCTCGCTCCAACAAGACGTGAATCGCGCCTTTGATAATTTCTTCCGTACCTTCGAAATGAGTATGATGACTCCATTTTCAGATCTATCGGAAGGCGTATTCCAGCCGCGCGTTGAGGTGAGGGAAAGCTCAAAAGATATCCGTATCTCGGCAGAGCTGCCAGGGATTGATGAGAAAGAGCTTGACGTCTCGATTGCTAACAACTGCCTGACCATCAAAGGCGAGAAGCGGGAAGAGAAAGAGGACGATACGAGTGGCTATCACCGCATGGAGCGCACCTATGGTTCGTTTCAGAGAAGCATTCCTTTCCCGTGCGAGATCGACAAAGACAAGGCTCAGGCTACCTTTAAGCGCGGCGTCCTCACTGTGAATTTGCCAAAGACGGCCAAGTCACAACAACACATAAAGAAGATAACTGTCAAAGAAGAATGAGCAGTGAGGTTCGCTCTGTCTTAGTTCGTTAGGCTATGCGCTATGCTCACTTATTTGGAGGATGATGGACGCACCCTTTCATTTTCAAATCTATCCTTTAAAACTTAAGGTGGATACCAAGACTGGGGTGGTGATGCACCGGATAAATTTCCTGATTGCCTCTGAAGACGGATTGTAATGTGCCTCCATCAGTAGGATTGATGTTTATCTTCAGTCCTGCTATTCCTTTAAGAGATGGATTAGCGGCTTCCCACTGTGTTTCAGCTTGAAGCATGGCTTGTGCAAAAGCTATTTTTTGTTCTTTGGGCAACTGTGCGTAGTGACGGCTAAATAATTCGGACTCTATCTTGTTACCCGTTCTCAACCTGTTATCCCAAGCTTCAGCATTTTTAGCTAAATTTGCTTCAGCAGGATTGTTTAGGTTGGATTCTGGTTTAGGCGCTTCCAGAGCCACACTCCCAATAATGTTGTTCTTATCGGCAACAAGGTCTATTTTGCGATAATTAGGCAAATGCTGAGTAGCCGCGATAATGTCGTCTCCTTTATTCTCCTGCAGCATGGCCTTGCCAATCAGCTCCTTTTGCTCAAGACTGAGCGCCGAATATTGCTTTAGAAAATCAGATCCCTTCCCTTCACGAATTTCGGATAAAAAGAAATCTGCTTGTTGGATAGCTTTGTTATCTGGCGCAGCCGGTTTAACTTGTACATCCGCTCCAGGCGGCACGGGCACTTGCGACACAGGCGGTCTGATTTGATCCCCTCCTGGTGGTGTGACTGGTTTAGGAGATTCCACGGGCACTGGACGAGTTGTATTCTCTGGCGTTGACGGCGTGCGAGCCGGGTATTGAGCCACTATCTGATCATACTTATCGTAGTCGGGTGAATTCTTATCGAAGTTTATGATGCGTGACGGCTGTCCGTCTGGATATTTTTCGGTGATTGTTTTATTTCCTAAGTCATGGAAATCTCTTGCTCCGTTCATGAATTCGTGTTGAATGCCTTCAGCCCCTATCAATGTTCTTTGAGGCGCTCCCGCTCCGGAGGTTTGGTCTACAAGGACTTCTTTGCCACTCGGGTCAACAGTTACAAGGCCAGTAAACGAACTAACTTTTGCATATTTAACACCATCCTGACCGAGCCCCGGCGGCAGTTTTTCAGCGCTTTGGCCAACTGCCGGTTTGTATACATCATAGGTATAAGTGGGGTTTCCTTGGCTTGAATCTGGATTGGGTTTGGCACTACGAATCAAGATATCACCTGCTGATTCATTGGATCCATTGTTAGTGCTTATCGCCAACCTACCATCAGCAAGGGGAGTAAATACTTTGTTTGCTACCTCAGTAGGTTGAGAAGGATTGAAATCAGGTAGCGGTTGTGAGCTGTACAAACTATTGTCCAAAATAGCCAAGTTCGGCAGAGCTTGTGGCTGTGGCTTGGTTGCATCAATTGGTGGCTGGTTCCCTTTACCAGGAGTGTACGCCTGTTGCGCCTGTTGCGCGATGGTTTCAACAGCCGGGTGTGTGATAGTTTTCTCTGGGGTGGTATTATCGCTCGGGTTGAACGGCATTTTATTTACTCTCCTTAGTTAAGCGGAACCGCGGTAGGTGAAGTGGGGTTCCGATGCAATCAACTTTAGAACCCGGGCCGTAGCAAATTTGTATCTACTAATTCGTAGGAATACGAAGAACTCTTAACGGAAAGAGAAGGCGAGCGAGTTGCGCAATTAAGGAATGAAATTTGCTGCGAATAGAGTTCTGATTTTAGATTTAATAAACTGATGCAAATTTGACGCGAATTTAAAGCCAGCCTGTCACTTCGCTTCAATAGACTGTGAATCATGCTCACATTAGGCATGAAATACTTCAACTGGAGGGTATAAAAATGACACGGCTAACACTGGAAAAGGAATTTGAAAAGGTAGCGCTCAATCGAAGCTCCTGCATGCAAGGACCCAGTTCATCAAACACGGCGCTTCTCGCTAATGATGTAGAGAATAAACAATCACCTCGCGTGCAAGAGCACAAATGTACCTCTGGGGCCAAAGCCTTCCTTATTCCGTTTGCTGCTGTTGCTGCTATTTACGCAAGCGGACAGGAGTTGTCTACTTTTGGCGTATTGATAACGGCAACCTCCGCAACACTCGCTGGTTTAACCGGATTGGCTCTTCACCGCACAATTAAGACCCTCCGCCATCGCAAGCAAGCAAACGGGTAAAGCAATGTTTGGCCTAAACGGTCAAAACTCAAAAACAGAGAGCGCGAAAGCAAATTTCGCTAAAAAACGAACCCAGCCCAAACTGGGCTCGTTTTTTAGCGGAGAAAATCTCTGGGTTGAAGTTAGTGCCACCTGCTTCTCCAAGGGTTACATTCTCTCTTCTTTTTCATTGCCGGCTATTTTGGTGTTAGTTTTATTTGCTCTCACTCCCGAAACCTGGAAGGCGTTGAGTTCGGCAAGCTGCATATTAAGCCTATTCATTGCTATTTTCCTTGTGGCTATTACCGCTGGACTATTTTGTTTTTGTATTTACGCTCTAATAGCTCTTCTAAGAGGTTTAGCCAAAAGCCAAAGTCAACTTCGCAGTATTATTCAGGCCATGCCCATCGGAATAGCTGTTCTTAGCGAGGAAGGGACGATTCAGTATGTCAATCCTGCGTTGGCGAGAATGTTAAACGAACAAACTGGAACTCTCGTGGGCAAAGAATTCGCTCAAATTATCGATGCGCCCGCCCAAGTGATTTCACCATCGGCAGACGATTCCGTAAAAGAAGTTGAACTGTTTGCTAAACGTAGCGATGGCAATACTTTACCAGTAGTCCTCTCCATTTCTCCCTTTCAAACGGGCAAAGCTGCCAATCGAATCGCTTCCATTATCGATATCAGCGATAAGTATGAAACTCAGCAATTAAAAAAGAGTTTGGTTGCTGTTTTTAGTCACGAGATGAAAAACCCCCTTATGGCTATCGATGGATATCTCCAGTTGTTATCCCGAGGCTTAATTGAAGAACCTGCCCAAATTAAAGAGAAGGCGTCACGAGCAGGTAAAAACTGTGGCAGGCTATTAACCCTCATAAGCGATTTGATCGAACTAGAAAAGCTGGATACAGGATTCGGACAACTGTCTTCTGAATCCGTTTCAATTGCGCTTCTATTGGATCAGTCGCTCGAAGCGGTTCGTGAACTTGCCGAACAAAAACACATTTCGTTCGATCTCGAAGTTGCTGATGTTGAGCTAAACATAGACCAAGAAAGAATGACGCGCTTGTTTATCAACCTATTACATAATGCGATAAAGTATTCTCCCCAAGACGGTGCGATCAAGATAAAAGCAAGACCCGATAGCGCTGGTCTAAAAGTTGAAATAATAGACGAGGGTCAAGGAATAGATCCTAAATACCACGACCGTCTTTTCAAACCATTTCAAAGAATCGAAGGAGAAGACGCGGTTCCTCTGGGTGGCAGTGGTCTGGGTTTAGCAATATGCAAACAAATTGTAAGCGAACATGGCGGACAAATAGGTGTGAGCAGTGAAGCTGGAGTTGGCAGCAATTTCTGGATACACTTGCCCGCCGCTCTAATTCTTGGCACTGAGCGTGTTGCAGAAAATCTGCCCGTTGCGTGAACCTAGCTATTCATCTAATTGACGTCACCGCCTGGACATCCGCATGAGCTAGGTGTATAACGCCCCCAATTGCTTCTCTTTTTCAACCTTATTGGATTTTCCGTAGCATCTGCCATCACCCCCGATACCTTGCCTTGATATCTTATTCCTTTGATTCCGCGGGAACATGCTTTTTATCCAAGCCGAGAACTATGGCTTTTATCCTCCCGTTCTTGGCAGTGTTAGTCTTTGAGCAACTGGCTTCTGGCAGTAACTCGTGTTTGAGCAAAACTCTTTGCAGTATGTGCGTTCTTTCAAAAACCGCGACGGCTATCTTTGCTGGTTTGGCTGGTATGGCTGTTCAGAATATTTTTTCCAGGCGCATGCGGAAACACATTTCGTAACTCGTCCGGATTTTTGCAACAGACCCGCGCTCAGAGCGCTTTAGACTAGATCAGCCGGCTGCATCGAATTCAATTAGATTCGATTTCTCTAGCCTTGGCGCGATCCCTTTCCGCCAGGGACAATGCGCCCATGTTCTGATAGATCTTTGCCCTCAGGAGATAAGGCGATTTATTGCTATCTATGGACGTCTTAATGCACTCATTGGCGTCAGCAAGCGCCTGCTTGTAATTTTTCATTTCGTTGAATATCTGTGCACGCAAATAATAGAGCTCGTCATTATGCGGGCTTACAGAGATAAGCTTGTTTGCATCAGATAATGCAGTTTCGAACTGTTTTACTTTCAGACAAACCTTAGCACGGGCCAAGTAGTTGTCTAGCTTTTGGGGATCTAGTTTTATGAGCGTATCGTAGACTTTTATCTCTTCGTTGAATTTGCCCATGCGCTCATAGAGGTTGGTTAAAAGGCCGTAGTTTCCGAAATCGTTCGGCCAAAGTTTTATGCAGGTTTGGTAGTCCTGAATGGCGTGATTGTAATCCTTGATGGCAGGAAGCAATCAATGGTCTGACTCGTTATCTGCGGAGCCAGCGCTCTTAGGAGGGAAAAGTTCCAAACGATTCAAGCACCGAAAGCACAACGTCAAGTTGTTCGGTTTGAATTTCAGCCACTGCTTAAGTGTCACCGCATTCGGTGCATTTTCGAAAGAGCGACGACGCTCTTTTTTCTTTCCAATTAAATAACAGAACGGTCTAATTTCTGAGCCCAAAAAAGAAAAGTGCAAGTATTGGCTTGCACCTGTCGGGTTTTTAATTAGGGGAAAGATGTCAGATTAATTGGCCTTGTTCACTATGCACCATTGTTCCTGAAATTTCTTACCCTTCGCCTGGGGTCCAATTAAGAAAGTGAAAGTTACCGTATGGGATACGGGCAGTGGTTCTGCCCTTCTTATCCATAGCACGGGAGCATGGGGAATACCGTCATAACTGACGGCAATAGGGTTTGGTCTAATTGTATAAACGTTAGTAGTCGTGGCAGAAACAAAGCACGCCCCCCAGTACGCATCTCCCGGCAGGGCATGGATTTCCCTCGTTTGAATTACTGCTGGTTTTGTCACTTGGGCCATGAAGACCAAATGGCCTCCATTGAATTGAGTTAAAGCAAGTCGAACATAATCCGGCACCGCCATCGCAGGTTGTAAGAGAGCAACGGCTCCAGCCATTCCAAGAAATAATACACTCAGTTTTTTCATTTCATTCTCCATAAAAATCCGCGCTGCTGAATTGCAGGCGCGTTGATTTACGATGGCTGCCGAAGCAAAGCCACCGTAAGTGGTGCGTCAGGGTTCGGCTCATTGGAGCAATGCACCTGATCTAATTACTCGCTCAAATCTGCGGCATTAGGAAACTACCTAGACAAAATCTACACATCGACGGATGTGTTTTTTTCCCCAGTGGAAAGTAAGGACTAAGTTCTAAAGTTTGTTTTTGCCTTCGAAGAGTCAAGCGAGTATCTGAATTCTTGAAACATATAAAAGGTAGGTTGCTAGAATCTACTCTATGCGCAAGTCATAGGTGTGTTTTCTCTTATTCTGAATGGAACCCGAAAAGCTCAACAGCAGTTATCAATATTTCGCGCTAGCAGTATCGCATACCAGTGTCGGGACTATTATTTGTATCTGCTGCTTAGAGAACGAGCAAGCGGTGCTAACCCTATAGGGAGTTACACGACATGCTCGGAACACTTTCATCACACTTTCAACGCTAGAGTTGTAGGCATCATATATAAGGTAGAGCCGAAGAAACCTCGGGAAGTTTCGCATGAGATTTCGGTCTAGAAGCAAGGTGATCGTCATGAAGTTCTTGTCGGAAAATGAATCGATACAAAATAACATCTCTATTTACGGAGAATGGCTGGATAGCAGAAATATGGCCGAGAACACTAAACGTGTTTATTTGTCCCGCATCAAGCAATTCCTATTGTTTCTGGAATATGCAAATGTTGGCGATCAACGTATCGATGAGTCTATGCGATCCTATCTAGATTTTTTGAAACAATCACGAAAGGAAGCTCGGTCGATTAATGCCTATATAAATGCGTTTAAAAACTTCTCCCAGTTTCTTGAGCTGCCGAGTTTCAATTTTAAAAGGGAGCGTTGTTACCAGAAAACGAGCGGCGCGCTCTCAGGTGAAGAACAGCAGCGCTATTTGAAGGCGGCCGAACAGCAGAAATGGTCCCGAGATAAAGCTATAGCGGTCGGTTTACTTTATACCGGTCTACGCATCAGTGAGTTTGCAAAGCTGAACGTTCAAAATATCAGCGCTGGTTTTTCCTTTATTGAAACGAGCAATGGAGCGAGAATACAGCTGAATCAAATCACTAGAAACGTCTTTCGAGAATGGTTCGAAGAGCGCAACGGAATGGCCAATTTCACTGAGACCGAAGCGCTTTGGTTAACAAAAGAGGGAGAGCGTCTATCCGGAGCTGGACTGACTTTTATTGCCAAGAGAGTAGGCTGGAAAGCCGGTCTGCTTGTTTCGCCGGAACTGTTAAGAAGGACGTTTCTTGCTAGCACTGTAGATCGCCTGGATGCAAAAGAGCTTGCGTCAATATTTGGGGGCTATGTGAGCGCACCAACTATTGCTCGCTTCAGCTTTTCCATACCACGGGTAAGCCATAAGGCGTAAAGTCGTTGTTATCTGGATTTTCTTCGAGTCGATAGCCCACACCATGCACGTTCTGAATTTGCAGGGTAGAGCCAGCATCCGCTAGCAACTTACGAATGCGCAGTCATACATTGCCTCACTGTCACAACAGTTGCAGGAGATTCTGTTGACCAAATACGAGCGAACAGTTCCTCGCTCGTCAAGTAAGCGTTCCTGTTCATCATTAAGGTTTCAAAAACAGCAAAATCCTTCGGGTATAACGGCAGCCTTTTCTGGTTCACCAAAACTTCCCGATATATGCTGTTCAACTTAACATTGCCGGCTCGGATAACATCGCGACGATAAAGTGGAGAGCACCTTTCCTCGATCGCAGAAAAATCAATTTGCGAAAACGATTGCTTAATTGAACAAGTAAACCCAATATCAACGGCTAAACTCTGGTCTGATAAGTATTTACTAGCTACCTCAAATCAAGATGGTCCGTCGCAGGAATTCTTAGCTACTGACCTTCCAATGGCGAAATACAGTTCAGCAACTCCCAAAAACTTCAGCAGAAGTTGATCATCTTAGAGCAATATTGAGATCACTACGCGCAAATGACGAAGGCGCTTACCATCTGAGTCGCAGGGTTATCTTTGGACCAAGTCGCGTGGTCAATTTCAACATCTATCGTTGACGGTATCAAAGTTGCGCCAGTTAATAAATCTTAGAACACCATGAGCAAATTCTATTGGCTTATTGCTCGCACCACTTCGTGTGGGAAAGCATCTCCGTAAACTGAACATAGTTCAAATGGGGTGGCTGGTCCGATCGAAGGGCATCATCAATTGTCTACAAAACAGTCTAAATGCATATGAACAGCAAAATAGTTTGGGGAAACAAGATAGTGGATTTTCCAGAGAAATTCAGAATTCACCCGATCGGCAATCAAAGGGTTGGTTTGACGTACACGCTCAGCCAAGGCGGCATAAACGAGGAAATTTGGTACTACGTACTGAAATTGTCCTAATAGCGACTTTTCTACGCTGATACCAACTTTCGATATCTGAATTCTTTTGACACATATGCACAGCAAAGTGCCTGTTTGTTCCGAACCGTCATACAGATGGTGGACCAGGTGGACATTGCTGTGCCTCCTTTGGTTTTGATATATGTCGGGTATCTCGTTTCTCTCTATAGCAAGGACTTCACCAAAACTCAAAGCCATAAGCACCATAGCATCAACTCATGCATCTACCCAAGGTGCAGTTCTGATCTGTCTGCTTTCTGAATTGAGGGTGTTGTCGTCTGTGAGAGATGAGTGCTATCCAAATTTGGAACTCAAAATGAAAAAAATCCTGCCTTTGATTTTATTCTTCCTGGCCTTACAGGCACCTGCTTGGGGCCAGACATTTAGAAGACGAGACGTTTGGGACCAGGTCACTTGTCGGTATTACTGGGTGGTTTTGGATGGGTACGGACAGATCGTCGATAGGGGCTGGGATGATCCGAACTTCGTTCCACCGGGTCAGATTAGACCGACTTGCTATGCACAGAGCCCCTTTGCAGTCCCACAACCAGTGCAAGTGTGGGTCCAATTGGACCCACGGACTTGCATTTGGAGTTTCAATTGGGCAGGAAGAAATTATCGTATGAGACGCGGTTGGGCTCCGCGCGGTTACGATGATAGCTGCTGCTACTACGGCCGAAGAGGCCGAGTGAGAGTTTGGGTGTGGATTCGTTTCTAAAGTCGAGTTCGGTGCCTGCAAGGGCGTCTTTGAAAATGATGATGCCTTTGAAGAGCACAATTGATCGAATCAACCTTATAATGGCACCGCATGTGGTGCTTTCTTCTTTTTGTTATTATACTACGGCTTTTAGTGCATTTACTGCATTTACAAGTGCAAAAGCTGAATCTGAATTAGGGCGTCGCTGCTTTTGAAACATGCTAACGGGAGCAGTTTAAAAGCAATGAACGACGCCTCGATTCGAATGGGTTACCGATTGCTTCTGGATTTGAAGTAAGCGGTAACGACTAGCTCAGGAATACCAGAAGCCAGTTCCTGGTGGAGCGCAGGATGATGTATCCAACTAAACCGCTTTGTTCTCGAACTTCCAGAGATTTTCATCGCCGAATTCCATGGTGGAAATTGTCTGGACCAGTTCCCATCCCCTTCTTTGAATTCCAACCTCAAAATAATTATTGGCTGTGAAGAGCCAGTAAGCAAAAGTGGATTGGTTGCTCGAAGTAAGAAAGCGATCTCGCTAGGGATATTGAGAAATGACAATTGAATCTAGAGCAGTTGAGGCATTTAGAGCATTTAGATCCATGAGTTACTAGTTAAAAAAAGCTGAAAGGGAGACGATCTGTATACCCTAATATCGAAGCGTGATACTTTTTGAATGCAAGAAAAGAGCGCATCACGCGCTCATTTCGGAAGATTTGATTACTTGCAGGCTTGTTCCTCGACACAACGCCGCCCACGCCCATGCACCATCTGATGCATTTGCAAGAGCTAGTCCTCGCAATGGGAGTGGATTTAGATCCTCAGCTAAGCCTAGGCGCTCTATCCAACTGAGCCACACACCCAAGGAAGGCACCGGGGGCGGTGCCAAATGAAACAACCTACTGGTCTATGGTTTCAACAAGCTCCTCCAGATTCTCTGGAGGAGTGGTGGTTCTTCGCAGTCGAGGTCTACCACTCTCGGCTCCCCAGCGAAGGGGGAAGGAAGTTCTGTTCGCCTCAGCATTTTCTCCCCGGCGGGAGAGAAGACATACTCGAGGAACCCTTCCTCGATTAATTGGGCTCTTGCCTTACTAAAATCTCTCATGCTCATTCGCACTGGCAGCCTCCTAATAAGCTCATCCAGATTCCCCTGGAAGAACTGCTTATCAAGGGAAGCCGCCGCACCGATAGTGGCTTCTTTGTATTTATCTCCGAAGGAGCCTTCGAAGATGGTTATTTCTTTTATCATTCCACCTCTCTTTTCTCTTTTTCAGAAAACTCTCAATCACCCCGCACGCAGAGCGCACCAAATTCAGGACCACAACATCCACACCTTTACGGTGCAGAGAAAAGTTGCCCGGTGGCGATGCAGCCTATCCTAAATTTGTTACCTTATCCATGAAGTGATGAGAGATACATTCGACGGATAGCACAGTGGGAGGCAGCTGTTCATGGTTGCCAGAAGGCTAGCACATCAAATAGAGTCGAACAATCTCGAACAATTAGGTATCGAAGCAAGGTATTGGGCGTGGCGACGGTCAGGAACGTTCATGTTCAGTTGATAATGTAGTCTGATTCTCGCAAGCAATTCGTTTGAAAGTCCAATCTTTGCGCCTGAAAGCAACTGCAATTCGTTCAAGCATCTTCAGCGAGTGCCCGTCATATTCGGCACTTTCAAGCCTCGAAATAACTGAGCCCGTGGTGCCAACCAGCAGACCGGGCAGCCTCACATCTTTCTGCCGGTCTCCCTTTGCAAGGAAGTGTTTTATCATCTGTACCGTCGTCAACTGTCGTGTAGTTCTGGGGACCGGTTTCAACTATTCTCATTGAATGCTTTTCCGGGAAATCCTTAATAGCTTTAATTGAGCCGTCATCAGATATCCCAACAGCAGGAAGATGTTTTTTGCTCTCAAGTTCCTTTAGCTTTAAGTTAAGTACTCTCGGATTTAACCCTTTCGCAAGGAACCGTTGGGCGTCTTTGTGTAAGGCATCCAACGCCGCCTTGTCATGTTCATTGCCAAACAGTAATTCATCTGCATGTGTCTGAATGTCGTTAGTAACTCTTGAATAATCCCGTGGGAAATAATCGACACCTGGACCGATTCCATCTCTGCTTGGTGCTATTCCAGCAGGTTGGACCCAGTCAAAGGCCTTTACTTCATATTGGTGGCATCAGCAAGATGCTTGAAGTGCCTTACACCCATATGGATTATACGGATTGCTGACTTCACATTCTGTGAACACTATTTTAGAACCTTTCAGATTCAAAGCTCATTGAGCCAGGGTGGCCGGTTGCATGGGCAATCTCATCAAGAGTGTCCATCAAAAATTCGCCGGTTTGAGGCAGGCTGGCAAGCTGATCTGGCGAGGTGATCGTGATTTCGGTCAAGTCAGTACGGTCCGAGTTGAACTTCGGCAAAGGCGAGCTGCTGGGGATTACTTTGGTACGGACGGGAGAGAAATCTTTGACATTTAGTAGGGAGATTCGAATAACGTAGCCCATCTCGATATTGTGGGCTTTGAAGACGGAGCATAGTCCCTGAACCGCCTGCGCAATCAGATAGTCGAGCTGTTGGGCGAAAAACTGCTTGTCTTCAGTGAATATGGCTAGCACCGTTTCTATATCACCGGATTTGAAAGCCTCTCCCCTGGCAATTATCTTTCCGTCCTCCCCGCCACCTCTCACGATCATCTCAAGACCGTGTTGCAGGATCTGCGATTTGGTGTAGCTTCGATGTCCGTAGCCAGGCACGATGGCATAGGCATATTGCTTGAGTGTGTCCACGGAGAGCTTTGCTTTACCCAACAAGGGAAACGCGTGCATCACAACCAGAGGTCCGTCGTCGAAGTCTTGCAAGGGGATACTGGCGATGCGTTTTTCTATCAGAATCTAAATAAATGCCAAACTCCACGGTCTGTTTAAAGGCTGGATGGGTTCTGTATTCGCTACTGGTAGCGCTTAATAACACGGCACCGTCTAACTCAGCCACCCATAGACGATATAGTCCGGCAATTGAATAGCGGTCAAACCAATCTTTGCCTCGCTCGACAGTACACGGTTCTGTATCAAAAGTAATGTTTGTATTACTAACGTAACAGTTGTAAATCTCGGTCACCGAGGGTAGTGGCAGATACGGTTGATGTAATTGAAATAGTACCTTTACTTACCGGTGCCTATCATATTGGGCTTCTCCTCCCCAACCATCGAACTTTTCCTAATTGAACAGTAGGCTTTTCCTGTAATTGGTGGCGTAATAATATTCCAGTGCACTTGTATTGGATGTATGGGTAATACTGGGGATAGGAATTCTGACAATGGATCAATCCAGTAATATTGTCGCGTTGAGTAAACTCGCTGCATCATATTGAATTGTCCCTCGACTGTTCCTTGCCACAACGAAGGTACTATCGTGTTGGCGTTTTGTTTTTCGAGCCTTGGCGTGTAGAAACAGGCGCCTAAATAAGCATCTTTTGGATACATTGTAAATGTCGGAGTCCTCGTGTATCCAGCCTGCACCGGCACGTTGCGGAAGCTTGTTGATTGCGCGAGTTCCCATTCTGCAAACCATCCCCAGCCCGGCTTCTGTGTTTCAGCAACACGAACTTCTGCAGCTGCCTTATTCGGCAATGACTTCAATTTTAACGGCTTAAAGTCTTTGGCTAACTCAATACCTTTGTTAGGAACGCTCTTTGCGTCTGCAAAGAGTTCTTTGAGATCCATTGTGCTAACTTGATTTCGCTCAGTGGACACTGGCTTACTAAAATTTTCAAAGCTGCCCATCCTCATCTCCTTTTACTCTTAGTTGTTTCTTCAAGGGTACTCAGGATTTGTTATAAAAACATATCGAAGTCAATTGATTGTGCAAACTACCTGTGATACCAAAGGTAATATCAGTGAAATGGTATTAGACTGGTCTATTCCGGCGCCTCGTTACTCCGCCAAACCAAGAGTGCGCCGCTACCTGAGCCGCTTCCCTTGAGATGAACTACCCACAATATCGAGTTTCTGTCTCGGAACTTATAACTGAGTCCTCATGCATAAACTCAATTAACTCATCGCTGAGGAATTTGGTTCCAGAAGAAGTTATTAGCACCAGCGGTGTGCCGTGGCTTTGGCGCACCCACAGGCGGTCATGAGCCACAAAATGCAACACGAAAAATGCCTCTTTGTGAGGTTCAACTGGTTGAAAATGATCGCTAAAGCGAGCGTAAATCGAGGTAGCTTCTTGATTGAAGGCTCTAACATAATTAAATTTCCTTGCCATATTTGACGTTAGTTCCGGTGAACTTCCAGAGATTTTCATCGCCGAATTCAATGGTGGAAATTGTCTGGACCAGTTCCCAGCCCATTCTTTGAATTCCAACTTCAAAATACTTATTGGCTGTGAAGAGCCAGTAATCATTTTGGGGTTCCATTAATTTATGCATCTCTTCTTATAGATTTGATATTGAAATACCCGCCTAATACCATGGGCGGTGCACACACTAAGAAGTATGCCCATGGCACATTCAAAAGCCCTTCAGTCTCTTCAATCACCCCAACATAAAGCAGTAACCAAGCCTAACTATTTTTCTTACCCAAATAGTACTATATGCGGTGACATTAAGGGCAAAATACAGGGATAGAAATGGCTTACAGAGAGCTGCGTTCAAAATTAAGGTGAGAAAACCCCACCCTGAAATTTGCTCCTCATACGGAAATGTCACACATTTTGACCTATAAATAGCCATGGTCTTAAACGGCCGGAAGCACAATTACTAGCTTGGCTCACGACATTTATTTTCTTCCCTTATTCGGAGAGCGCAGCCTCTGATTTTGTGTTTTCCACCCAAGGAGAACATCGCATGGACAACCCCGTAAAGACCAAATCGCCGGATGCGGTTACTTCGGTATCGCCGCCGCCGGATGCGGTTACTTCGGTCGACAGAATCGCTCTGTTGCGTGAAGGACAAACAACACGAAACCCGAAAGCTGGAGATCAGAAAACGGGAAATCAGAAAACGGCGGAGAATAGTCAGCCGAATAGCGACCGAAAATTAGACTTAACACCTTCCATTTATCCAAATTCCAGCATTGCAGAAAGGTCAGTATCAAATAATAAGGCAAAGCCTGAGCCCAACAATAAATGCCCACCAGAGTCAGAACTAGGACAAAACGGGGTTGTTAATACAAAAGCAAACGGCGATATAACCGTGACGCACAAGGGACGGGGTCCGGCAGACAATTATTCCAGGACCTACCGTGATGATCCTGATTCTAGTCAGTGCAAAGAGAAGAGCTTTCACATCATCAACCCGAACCGCACTAGTACGTGGAAATATTCTGACGGAAGAACCACCATTGAGTATCCCCAAACTGGCGAAACAAAAACAACATTCGACAGATTAGCGCATAGCGTAGTCAAAGTAGAAACTTGGAACCCTAAAACTCAAGAACGACATGATAATTTTATCGACGGCACCGTTGCCAATATTTTTCTAGCCGGTCCAAATCCACGGGCAGAAATTATTGAGTCGTATGGGAAGACAACCATAAAAACCACGAAGTATCCGAACGATTCGTTAAAGGTAGAAAATTATACTAATGGACAAGAAATAGGCGGCTCCTTCCGTCAGCCAACGAAGGACGGCGGCTATTCAGAGACCGGATGGGGTCCCACTTCTCACGACAACTACTCCGAGAAATACGATCCTCATTCCGGAGAGACAACAAGAACTGATAAGGACGTAACTAAAACCTTGTACCCAAATGGCAAACAAACAATCATAAGCAAGGACCAAACCGTTCAAATTAATCCAGATGGCTCTGAGCACCACTTTGGTAAGGAAAATTTCGACAAACCGGCCTGGGATTATAACAATGCCGAGGTAAGATCAGCCCAGAAAGAGATGTTTGCTGCAGCGGCAGAGAGAATGGATTCATCCGCCCTTGCTGCCTTCGAAAAGGACGCAACAGATTTCAAATCTCGGGCTCCAAAATCGAAAATTCCTCCCGATGAAGTGGCTAGAACGTATAAAAACATAACAGCGCTTTTGAATTCCCAGCCAGATGCTTCTGGAGTAGGAGTAAAAGATGAGGACAGGGGTCTGCTTGCTGCTTCATTGATGCATGAAGCGGGCCATCCAGAAGATATCAAACAAGGCGTTAATAATACTTGCAACGTGACCGTAGCCTATCGCGAATCGCTAACAAAAAATCCCGCCGCCGTTACCGGTTTCATTACTGAAATTGCACTCAAGTCAGCGGCGACCGCACCAGACGGAAGCAAAGTCACGGTCGATCAGCAAAGCTTGATTCCAGGCGCTGAAGAGATAAACTTTCCTTCCGATCCGGGGCAGCGCTCGTTTGCAACTCAGGTGGCTAATGTAGCATTTGTCAATCTTGCGGTCCAAGCAAGAGGCGAATCGTATACGCAGCAGCCCTTTCCAACTTCGTATAATGGCCAGACAGATACCGCCGAAAGAGAGTTGGATAACCCAGACCCTAAAAAAGGTCATGTAATTGATACCCAACCAACCATAACGTATAACGAAATTTCAAAGCTAAGCGCCATATTCACTGGCGACGATTCGCCTCACGTCATCGGCTTTAATAATATGAGTCCGCGCGCGACTAGCGTTGATACCCGTGACCAACTGGAAAATCAACTAAAAATGCTACAAAACCAGGGAAAGCTACCCGTCATTTTGGAGGTTGATTCAAATCACTTCCCAATACAAGCGATGGGATCGGAAAAAAAGGGCTTCGGCGCTCACGTTATAACCGTCGATAAAGTTAGTGGTGACCGCGTCCATATAAACAATCAATGGAACCCCAGCGATAACAAATGGGTCACAATCGATGATCTGTTCGATAACATGAGCGGGAAGCGAGTTGATAAGTAGCGACTCCACCGCAATTGAAACTTAAACATCTTGGCCATGGTGGCAATTTGTAATTCGTCTTTTGCTGCGCTCCCTCAGTTCAGTATTGCCGGTAGTGGCGCGGAACATCTTATTTACAGAGCGTGCTGACTTCTAGGCTTCACGACTATTCGACGCACTTGAACGCTATTTATATGGACCGTCATCTATCATCAAAAACCATTTTGACGCTAAATTTGCTTGATTGAGTTCTATCGGTCAGAGATCAACGTGCAGATAGTCGTTACTCTTGGGCCAGCGCGAAACAAGTAAATTGCAACAAGGAAACATCTGCAAATGAAACCGTTAATCGGAATAAATATGGATATTGTGGAGGGTACACCCGAACAGGTATGTCTAAATGCGACTTACGTGCGTGCGATCGAGGGCGCGGGCGGAATTCCCGTCTTAATTCCGCCAATGTCAGATGAAAATCTCCTCGCCATGAGAACTAAAATCTCCGGACTAGTGCTCGTTGGTGGCAAGGATTACGACCCAAAGATTTACGGGGCACCTGCACACGAAAAAACGAACATCGCTCATTCCTGGCGGCAAGAATTTGATGTCAAACTGGCAGCCCGAGTACTTTTGGAAACAAATTTGCCTGTTCTGGGCATTTGTGCCGGTCATCAGCTCATCAACATTGTTCTCGGTGGCACTTTAATACAAGACTTAGAAAGCGATGCGCTCTCGGATAGTGCGGTCGAACACCGTCAAGAAGACCACTCATCGTCCATGTTTACCCGTCACGAAATAGAGTTTCAGGATTCGTCTGCGATAAAGGAAATTTATGGCGCGAGCGTGTTAGAAGTTCCCAGTTCTCATCACCAGGCTATCGCTTCATTGGGCAAAGGACTGGTAGTAACTTCGAAAGCCGCCGATGGCGTCATAGAATCGATAGAATTGCCGGAACGCGGGTTTACGATCGGCGTTCAATGGCATCCGGAGCGTGATTTGTTGGCGAATGCTAGTTTATTTGATGCATTCTTGCAAGCAGCCAAAGCCGCTTCCTAGTGACACAAGCTAAGCCGATAACTAAGTGGGCTCGTTGCGAAACCAATCCCATTTTTTGCCAAAAATTCTGACCCATATTAAAAGCCCCATCGAACTTTTTTCGAACTCAAACGTTGTTTCAAATACAGGAAAATCTCGAACAGGTTGGGAGAGAGAAAAAAAGGAGAAGGGCGATGGCTATACATATGATTAGGCGGTTTGTTCAATTTTGGCCGGACGGCAAAATATTCACGACTAGAGATTGTTTGAAGTTAGGGTTGCGAGGGGCTGTGGATCGCGCTTTAACGCGACTCGTTAACGCGGGAACGATTATTCGTTTGGCACGAGGAGTGTTTGTCAAAGATTCAACTTTCAAAAGGAAATATTCTATCTACGATATTGCGAAAGCAAAAGCGGAAGCTTTTGGAAGACGCATAGTGCTAAAACCAAGACCCTTGTTAGATCCTTATAGCAAGGAATCGAGGGAGAGAAAAAATGCGGAAGAAACGATATTTTTTATTGATGGCAGATCGAGCCAATTTCGTGTCGGTGGGAAATTAGTGCAACTCAAGCAAACTGCAAAACGAAAATTGCAGTTGACTGAATCGAAAGCTGGTCAAGCCGCGAGGTTTCTATGGAGTCTAGGCAGTGTCTCAGTTGATCGAACTGCTTATTCGCACGAAATGGCAAATTTGAATAGAGTCGACAAAGAAGAATTTAGGCAAAACATACGCTGGATGCCATCATGGTTGAGCGATTTTCTGGAATTCCGAATTTGGGACAAGTCTGTCGAAAATTGTCTCCCTAAATTGCCTGACAAACCATTCGAGATAACTTCTTTGAGCTGGACGTAAGTGGAATTTCTTCTCAATGCTTTGCCCAAACATACTTAAATATGTTCTTGATACGAGATCATCACACCTTTCAAATGAAAATGGTTCCAGATTTACTGATCACGGGTACCCTGAATGTTTGTCTCTCAAAATCGCGCGCAATTTGGACCGGACAAAGTGGCTATTGCAAAAGACTTCTGTGAAAAACTGGGGCAAAGCAATTACTATGACGCCGCTGGAGTTTTATCGGGATACATAACTTATGTGCGCAAGACGGCAGCTCAATTGGGTTACGAACCCTCATACGCTGACCAGCAGGTAATTGGCCTTACGAAAGAAATTTACGAGCAAGAAAAGCAAAGAGGTCTTCTGGGAGAGGGCGTTCACTTAAGCCCGATAACCGAACGAGTATGCACGAGGACTTTCGACGATGGTTTCGGCGAACCCAAGTGCTTGGAGTTCGGAACTACTTACACTGGCAAAACAGACGTCGAGTTTAAGCACTACACTCCCGATAAAGCTAGAGTAGTAAGCCAAGTTGAGAGTGCAACCATTGATCAGTTGCCACAGAGAATCCGTAAGGTCGCAAATCAATACAATATTACTGTGAGAAACCCCTAACTAAGAAGATATTAAAATGACTAACAAAAACAATCCAACTATTGAAGGTAGCCGGGACTATTTGAACAAACGCTTAAATCCATTCGCTGCCTGCCTGGAGTCGTTCGCTCTTATCAATCAGGCGACGAAAGAGCGCAAGGCTGATGTGCGTTCTTCTGACAGAATGACAAGCTATCTCATAAGGTTTGGTATTGCCATTTCATTTTTGCTAGTCGCCGTCTCCTTTTTCATTTTGGGACGGCTGAGCATAGTGTCGTGCATCTTGGGTGACCTTGTCTATTTCCTGGCTGTGATGTGCTACTTAATCAATCGATTCGGGGTCATTCGCGCACTCAGCCCAAACTATGCGCTTTTATGTTGGCAATTGATGTGCGGTAGCAGCTTGTTAGCAATCGGAATAACGCTAAACATTTTGTTCTTCGTTGCTATCACTTTGGCAGGACCTTATATCTGCCATTAGCAATTCTTGCGCTCTTTAGATTCGCTGCTGAAATTCAGGCTCTGCCAGTTCGCTTACGGACAAGGTCAAGCCGGTGGCGGTGGTGCAATGCCAACAATCGGTTGAGATGCCTGAATGGATATTGGAATTAGAGGTCCAACATTGAGCATGGGAACTGCAACCGGAAGAAGAACTGTTACTGAGCACACAACCGTTGTTACTCCGTCCGCGCTGTTATCATAACGAGTTACTGTCAAAGAAAGATTGTTGAAAGTTCTCGATTCTGGAAATTTCGATCCAACCAGTTCGACAGCTGCTGCGGCATCGCTTGCAGAGCTGGTATTTGCCGCGGCTCTTGCTGCTTGCTTTGCCAGTTCGGCACAGACATTACCGCCTATTGCCAGCATTGCTAAATCTACCAGGGCTAAGGTAATCGGTATCAAAACGACGGACCCTGCCACCATCTCAATTAAAGCTTGCCCATTTAGCTGCTTTCGTCTTCTCGTTATGGGATTTTTCATTGCTTAGCTCATCTACCTCAATTTGGAATATATTCAATTACAGCGCGCCCTGAAAGCACAAACTGAATAGGTGCATTCAAACCCGGTACTGGGAGAAAGAATGGAATGTTTAAAAACGGCTGACTCTCCACGTTAAGAGTAACGTGGATGAACTTCGTGTACTGTGACCCCTCGCTGAGGTCGACATATGCGGTCTGCGTCGGCATCGCTAAAAGATTGACAAACTTACCCAATCCGGAATTTGTCCAATTTTCAATCAAGATATTCAGACTGCCACTAGCACTGGTACTACAAGTTAGATCTGTGGCAAGTTGTCCAGAGCTATTCTTGACCAAAACGTTTTCGACAGCAGCTTGCCTTAGCAGTATGTTATGGAGATAAAGACAGTCTGAATACGTAAGTCCGAGCATGAGCAAATTAAGCATCGGCCAGAAGACAAAAAATAGCAGCACGTAAAGCGCAGGCCCAAATTCCGCAATTGCGCTGCCTCGCTTTCGCCTATTCTTTACCCGTCTATATTCCATCAATAGCCTCTCCCCTAAGTTGGTCAAATCGAGTTCGGTCTGCTGTGCTGGACAAAGAGAGCCTAAAGCCAAGTTTGTGAAAAAAACGTTTCAGTCCACACTTGCAAGAAATTGATGATGCACCTCCGCATGGATCGGGCATCGGTGTCCTTCATACGAGTTTGTTACGAGCTGGAACCGATCATAGGGACCATTCTGATGGTGGAATTGCCTGATTATTGAACTTAGGGGTAACTTGTATGACTAGACTTCGAAATAAAAGAGCCGCGTCCTTAGCACTAATTGCTGGTCTAACGATTGTTCTAACTGCAATTAGCGTGGGTGTCATTTTACTAATCAAAACTCTGTGTGGCGGACTTCAGATGCAACGAGCCACGGACGGCGGTAATCTATCCGTGCTGCGGGCGGCCCTCGTAGACATAAGTGTTCCTCTTGCGGCTTCTGGTGATTCCTTGCAGTTCAATGGAGTCTCTGATCCTCAGCCGAACTCGCAAGGAGTGATAAACATAAGGAATATCAACCGAGTTATGGCGCAGAGTTTGCTCGTGAATCTCAATGCCTATCAAATTTACAGTAGTGGCCTTGATAACGGAGCTATGAACCACGCCAATGCAATTGCTACGGCTGCTCAGTTAATTGGTACTCAACTCATCTCAGCTTTAGGCTCTCCACAAAATACCGATACTCCCTACAACACATTGGCCCAAAAAGGTCCTACCGGTGAGTGGGGTGCTGATCAAATAAACGCCAGCCGGGCTTGCGATTTTTCTTTTGTTGGCAGAGGAACGGCGTCAAATGTCTTCCTATCTAAAGAACAATTACCAGATTGGAACGGCACTACAGGGATTTCCAACCTTTATAACTCGCTCGCCAATCAATGGGTCACAAGCGTTCCGGCTGATCAAAACCTAAATCCAGACGGAACACCGCACTCCTATTTAAAGGGATATCTGAACGGACTAACACCAGGCAGTGGCCTACCTAACAACTTTTTTGTGCCACTGCAACCGGGCGACAAGCCACACCTAATCAGCTCCGCCGTCTTTGAAGATAACAAAGTTCCAGCGGCTGGCGCTCAGTCTTTCAATTGGGTGCAACCCGTGCCGAACAGTTTGTCCCTAGGTGGTAGCGCCCAAAATGCGGAAGGAAGCGTTGGCCAATTTACAGCTTATGGTCAAGTCGCTCCGGTTAGCTCAACAGGATTTGCGGCTGCCATTCCACACGGTTTCATTCGCATTCTCAACGGCGCTGCCTCTCCGGCAACAGGATCGGCTGGAGGCAGTCAGGACGTATTTGTGTTTACGATGGAAGATCCTCAGTATTATCCAATCGATAAAAATGGCAAGCCTTTGCCATATTTTATCGGTGCCAATGAAGATGGGGCAAACTATATAAGCCAAATTGGACAAGACATCGCCGCTGGAAGAACACCAGATTGCAGTGGTCTAAGCGTAGGCTATACCCTTAAAGGTGATACCATCGGTTTGGGGGGAGTGTCGCAGGCTAACTGCAATGAGATTCACACGGCAAGCGGGGGGGAAAATAATCTTGGGAACGGTGGTGCGCCCGTAAACAACATTATCCTCGATGATCCAAGTAGCCAGGCCAACTCAGATATGCAAACCTACGGTGGAGGAGATCAGCGCAACTTGTATGCAAGACCTCCAATTGAAACTGCATACAACATTCCCCCGGCGCAAGCCGTTGGCAGTAATGGCCAAAGTGTAAACGTTGCCGATAGTGTCAATTTAGATATGCTTACAGCACGCTCTAACGGATGGGATTTTCATGCTGTTACCCGCCAATCGGGCATAACGAACCTGCCTTCCAACCGTGCGCCCCTCAACCAACCGAATTTCATTATCTCCGATATGAAAGGCGCCTCCTTAGCTAGCACCGCTACCGGTGGCATTCCTAAGAACGGTCCCTTATGGAACTTCCTAGTTCAGCGCATGTATCAAATTGACCCCAATTGGACTACCTATTGCGGCAGTGCTGGACTGGACACCATTCTTAGCGCCGATTATGTTCCGATGGGAGGACGTGCCTACATTTATTACAGTCCATCTGCTTATGGCGGCAAGGGCGGGCTGACACTGAAGAACGAAGCTGCAGCTCTTGCTGATGCACCGTGGCTCCAGAATTTCATAGGACAAGCCTTGGATGCTACTTCGCCCACCAATCCAACCCAAATATCTCAGTTCCCGATCGTTAACGACAATCAAATTGACTTAAGTAGTGACTGGAACTTCCCGCATCCCTATGATAACGAAGGTCACATATGCATCATGAATTGGTATTCGTTCACACCATCAAGTGGTTGGAACAATCTGCTCGGACAAATAGACCTTGGCGCCGTCAATAATAGCTGCTGCGCTGAAGGTACTGGCAATAGCACTGCCGATTTCAAAATCAACTATTCATCAACTGGTGACTCGATAAGCATGCCGCAAGATTGCCAGTGCGAGACCCAAGGAAATTGCAGCTATAGCGGTCCATGCTAAGACGCAAGCAAATTTGATTTATTTCGTTGGAGGAATACGCCTTATGAATTTCGTTCGGATTAACGGCATAGCAATCGTTTTAGGACTGTCGCTGTTTGGAACGGCGGTTAATGCCCAAGAAGGCTCAACTTCTGCGATGCCAAGGCAGCATGTTAGTTCTGGTCCTCCCAGAGAGATTGTGCACAACTCACTCAATCGCATTCCAGATCCTTTTGCGGTGCCGTTACCGGGCGACTCCCAATTTGTTATGGGATACCAATCGCAGTACGCTAGTGGGGGCCCGCAGACATTCCTGCGTTTGAAATCAAAGCACACAGCACCAGAGCTTATGAGCTGGTATGAACAGACCCTCCGCAGTATTGGTTGGAATTGCAACAACGTTAAGCCTTCGGGCACTAACTCTAATAGCATTCTTACTGCTACCAAATTTGGTGGCACCTGCGTTATTACCTTTGCTTCCGATGTTTCCCAGGGAAGTACGGTAATGATAAGTTACTCGCAGCCTCGAGGAGAAAACCGATGAATCGCTTCAACATATTCTCGCACCTTGTCTCTTTGACGGCCGTAATAACATTGTCACTTCCATCAATGGGGGCCACAAACTCAACAGGTCATCAAATGGAAAGAATGCGATCAAATACTTCCGGCTTGCCATCTCAATCTAGCATTGAACATCTGCTTTCAACCCAGCCAAAATCTTTTACTTCTCATTGGCTTGCTGCCCGTCTTTATGAGGAGAACGGTCTTCTCGATCAAGCCCGAGAAGAATATTCAATAGCCATAAGGTGCAAGGCACCGCAGGTTGGAGCCTACAAGAGACTGGCGCAAATCAATTTGAAGATGAACGACTACAACAAGGCTGAATCTACGGCACTCCTTGGCGTCAATAAGTTTCCAAACGATTTCGGCATGGCTCTGACAGCCGGATACATTTTTCACAATGAAGGTAAGTTTGAGAGGGCTCTCAAGTTTTACGAGCAAGCTTGCCAAATTCAACCCCAAAAGTCAGATGCGTATTTGGCTGCAAGTGATGTTTGCCTGTCGATGCATAATCCGGCGCGTAGCTTGAATTACTTGTCAAAAGCTCTGTCCCTCTCTAATAGTCAGCTTGCGCATTATGAAAGGGCAAGAGCGCTGGTGGAGTTGGGAAGGGAACCCGAGGCCGTAGAAGATTTTTATGTGGCCTTTAAATTGGACAGATTCAATGCAACTGTGGATAAAGCCTTTGCCGATATTTTAATTCGCAACAAGATCTATGGGAAAGCCATGGAAGTTCTGTTGTCTTGCTCGGCTAAAGCAGAGGGAAAAGATTTGGTTTCTTGCAAAGAAGCGATTGGTAACTTGATCTTAAAAATGCCCGATGAGCAATTCGTAAGCGTACTGCAAGAGTCGGAAAAAAATGTCGTCGATAAAAACCTTAGAGCACGAATGCACTTTTCTCTCGGTGACATCTACGATCGACTCAAATTACCAGCGAAGGCTGTTGAGCAATATAAGCTTGGTTTGTCCCTCAACCCAAAGTATGAACGAGGATACCTTAGGTTGGCTGAAGATTTGGAAGATCACTATTCAAATAATTCAGCGGCTCTTTCTTGCTACCAGAAAGCAAAATCTCTGGAAGCAAAAGATCCGGAGTTAAAAGATCCGGAGTTAAATCTCAGGTTATCGACTTTGGAAAAAAAGCTTGCCTCCGTCCCATCTAAAAAATAGTGAGATCACGACCATAGAAGCGTGGAGAATCTTATGATTTCAAAAATAAACTCACAAGCAATAACGATAGGAATTTTTCCCATGTTACTAACGGCGAGTTCTTATTTTGCATTTTTTCAAAAGCAGCCTCACTACCGTCCGATCGTTAAAACTCAACCGACAATCAAACCGATAACAATTAGAGGTGAGGTAGTGGATGCCTGGTGCTATGCGTCACAAACCATGGGCTCAGGAAAAGGTCTTGGGCACAAAGCTTGTGCTCTCAATTGTATTAATGGTGGTGTCAGCGCAGGCATCCTGGAGGATGGCACCGATCAGCTGTATGTCGCTGCGAAATACAAGGGCTTTTCTGGCTGCAAAGACGTTCTTTTGCCCTACATAGGTGAGCACGTTTTGGTTACTGGATGGGTAGGAGACAAAGGTGGCTGTCGCATGCTTCGAATCGATACGATCAAGCCTGCTGATCCCGCCCCGGCTAAATGAATCCACAAAAATAAAGAAGAGCCATTCGCTTTGATACGCATTTGTCACGGGGAGTTTGATATCCACGGCCTCAGGTTTTGACAGTTCGAAGTAATCCGCTACTGAAAAAGCTATGTCCAAAGACGCAGTGCCTGTATCCATATCAATTGCAGTGGTTAGAACACGATGAGGTAATTCAACTAGTGGCAGTATCTTCTTGACCTCCCAGCTCAGCCAGAAATGGACCACCCTCACGCGCGGCAAAACGGAGTGCACCTTGCCGCGCCTCGTCATTGACCATCAGTAGATAATCGATTTCCTGCAAAGTACGAGATGTCCGCCCCGCGCGATCAGCTCGTCGGCGTTCCGCACGGCGCATCAATACACGCCCCCACCTGTCTGGCGCTGAATCACCAATGGCCCCAAATAGAGATCGGTTACCACTGTGGAACGGACCTGGACCAAGTTTTAGTGCTGGCTCTAAAGAGAAGCGCAACGAGTAAGAAAGTAAGAAAGCCAAGTTTTGTCGTACTCAAAGGTCAAAGGTTGCGCTGTTCTTTTCTTGCCGTGCTCGCGTCCAAAGGCGGCCGACAAAATGCGTTTGACCAAACAGACCAACTAGACTAGGGTCTCAGTCTCCATAAGGACGCTCCGGAAGCGTAAACTTCTTCCTTGGCAGCCTGATCCGCTTAGGAAGGCGTTCTTTCTCCAGTTGCCGTCCAATGGTGTCTTCGTTGCCATCAGCTAAATCACTTACTCGATCAATCATGCCGAGCACAAACAAAATGTTCATATAGGCGCCCATCGATACATTCGCATCGCCCTTCTCCACTTTATACAGAGTCATGCGACTAATTGAAGCCCTTTGTGCAAGGGTTTCTGTCGGTATGCGGCGGCGAAGGCGAGCGTCCCGGAGGTCCTGTCCAAGCTTGCGCATGGCGCGACGAACTAGAATCGGTACATTAGAGCTGACCGGTGTCGGGGGCATAGCGTCTATCACGAGAGACGTTACATGCTTTAAAGGCCCAGCAATCACGATGCCGGAGGTAGCTACAGCCATGGCTCGCCTCTCTGGGCAAACGGGCGTAGTTTTAGCTAACAGATGCTTTGATCGGTCACCCTTCATAGATGGTTTCAGCACAGAAAGTGAACTCAAAAACCTTTTGATCAGTAAGCAAAAAAAGATGCCGCTTATCCTGGCGGTAAATGTTTACGGTCCTGCCTTCCATTTACAGAAGGTTGACAACCAGAATGGTTGGCACTCCGTGACGATACGGGCTATCGCTGGAGACAGCGTCTTTGTTGGTAACGAGTGGGGACGTTCAAAGGACGGATGGGTAAAGCTGAAAGACCTTTTCGATGCAACAAGAACCGAGTGTCGATGAGAATGCCTTTGCTCAGCACCCAGTATGCCGATCAGATCACTTAGCCGCGGTTTCTTTGTAGCACTTGTTATATTGGTCAAATGTAATTACATTAACAACCAAGTTACCACCCTTCTCTTCAATTACCGGCACAGACTGCATCTCTCGAGAGGCTCTTAGCCCTTCTCTCAACAGTTGTTTCTTTTGCTCGTTGATTGACTCATCGTTTTTTTGCTGAGCCGCATGAAGTACATCCAGTGGTGCTTTACCTTCTTTAGATAAATCACCGTAAGCCGTGTCATTCAAAACGAGACGTGACTGAATCGAGCCCAATTCACCATCTAGATTGTCCCCCTCTTTTACCTTTACAGTGCCATCGGGTCGGATATAAAATCTCAGCTTTCCTAAATCATCCTTCAATTGTTTTGCAGCTTGAGCGTTTGGGACTAAAGCCAAGAATTCATCGCCGCCATTTCTAAAAAATTTCGCTCCGCCCTCTACATCTTTGGCCTGCTTTTCGAGCTCTTTGGCAACAGCTTCAATGTAACCATGGCCCGCGTCAGGTCCGACTAATAAATTTGTAATTCCCAAACCAATGGCATCCATGTCTACAATTTTGCCATTCGGATTTTCTTTCATGTATTCAGCAACAGACTGCTCTAATGCTAGTTTGTTTGGCAGTCCCGTTTGAACATCTGTGTAAGCAGCCTTTCCTAACTGAGATACAACATCATGCATGCCGTTCGCATATTTTTCAGGCTGGCTGTCCGTCGGAATATTTATTGAAGAAATGTCGTGGAAAAGATGAGACGTTGAAGCGCTCCGAATGAGCGGAGTTGGCTCGATACGCGCAAGAGTCTGACCCAGAAGATCGGCTACCGCTGAATGACTCATATTTTTATTCGCAGGTATTTTCGTCGATTTAGTTTGAAATACAATTGGATATTCAGAGTTTTCCGTGCTCAAGCTTGCTGGTTGATCTCCTTCAGCTGGATGATAGTAAACGGTAACAGGTTCTACTGCATTAGGCACGACGAGAGCATAATTAGTAGCCTTTACCGCGTAAGCATCTCCCCCATGTTTTTCAGCTAACTTTTCTAAATTTTCAGCCACGAGCTTCAACGCCTCGTCCCCGTCTTTATGTCCAAATTTGTCATTGATTGCTTTAAGTCCAGAAAAGTTCACTATTTCCAAAGTTTTTGGACTGTCACCATTTGCAGTGCGAGCAGCAACATCCTTGATCTTTTCCGATGCAGCTATAACATTACCCAAACCGACTGGTGACGTTGAAGCATCCTGTAGAATCTCGGGTCCGACCTCAGCTGCACTCCCGGCTAGCCCTAGCCACATATTGTCCAGATAAGTTTGAATTTTAGGGTGCAGAGGGTCACTTGAGGTTACTGGTTTCCCATCGGCAGCTTCAGTGCCACTGCCTTTAGGCGGAGTATCGCTTGCCTTAATGGTGCCTTTTGTTTGGTCCCCATGATTTTCGCTGTTCGTTTGCTGCTTGCCGCTCGATAAGATCGATTGTTCGTTCTGGTCCTCACTGGAGGGCAAAAAGTTAGGTCCTACAGGCTCATTCCAAAATGTCAGTTCCTTTTTGGTCAAATCTGGCTTTGAAAACGAGCCGATTTTTTCATAACCTGACTCGGATTCTCTATTTTGCTCCGTCAGTTGCTTTACTTGTTTTACCATTTCGGGAACATCACTAAAATCAAGGTTTGCCACCACTTTTCTTTGTTCTTCAGGCAGCTTGGCATAGAGATCGCGAACGTTGACATTGCCTTCTTCTGGATCCTTGCCTGGCAAGACTAAATAAGCGGCCTTTTCGCGATTGGTGGGAAGTTGCGCATAAATCTTCTCTTCCTCCCTGGGCGGTGGCTCGGATACACCTGTTGCGGGGTTGTACAATTCAGTTAACTTAGTTGGTACTGGTGGATGTTTATCCAATGCATGGTCATTTTCAAGCCCAACCACTAGCTGCATTGCAGCATAATCCTGATTCTCAATTGCAACTTCACGAATTATACGGTCCTCTTTTGTCCTAGAAACCCTAATCGCGTTATTCGCATCAGAAACGGTCTTGTTGGCAGCATTAATTAGCTTGTTAGATTCTTTCACTGCGCGCTCGTACTGAACTGGATTGGCCAAATTAGGGTAAGAAGACGACGAATCTCCAATATCGCTGTTTGTGTTTGTTCTTTGCTCTTTTGGATTTTTAACAGGCGGAATTGGATTTTCTCCCTTTTCTGGGGGTGGCTTGTTTTTTCCGTTGCGATCTTGAGCTTTGGGCAAACTTCTGCTGTCGTCTGCAACAGGGGGCGAAAAAAAGAAGTCTGTTACGAGATTTCCTGCTACTCCTACTGGTCCAAGGACATCTGCAAACTCAGAAGTGGGGTTACCCAACGCTGACCCCACCTCGTTTGGTAGCGTTTCGGTGGCAAATTGCCAGGCTGGATTCGTTGTGGACTCCATCGGCGGTGCAGCTTGCGCAACTACTTGATTTTTACTATCAAAAAACTCCAGGTTGACTAAGCCTTTTACGGTTTCTGCAGGTTTGGTAAGAATTTCCCGCGCTCCTGGCTCTAACAAAGGATTTAGTGGAGTCATCTGCTCAGTCTTATTTAAATTGTCGAGCTTAGGCTCATTAATGCGATCTGATGCCATTTCCCCACTCCCTCAAGTATCACTTTTTACTTTGTGATCAAGTTGTAATACTTCGCGTGTGAGAATCGCCTATCAATCTTCTGAAACCATCTTGTCTGCATGAGCCCAATAAATTTGCAAAGAAAGCACTTTTGCGCGCTTATAACAAATGTCACAGCGCTGTGATCAAAGTGCGTCAGGAGGTCTAAGTTTGTTTACAGAACGGGCTTTATCGGTCTGCTGATACGCTTTTGTTACAGGGCTTGGCTCGATAATAAAGGGTCGAATTAATCAATGGGTCGCTGAGGGTCTATGTTTTTAGTCAAGCGATAAATCGATAAATTAAATAAGGTAGTGCTCGGTTGAGTCCCTGCCGTATTTTTGGAGATACTACCCGTAGTATCGTTCAATCAAAACCAACGAAGGAAAGGAAAGTTCACTGTGCAGAGAACTTTTTGATTGGCTGATGCTTAGGGCGCTGCTTCTAATCGGAGAGCGTGTAAGCCAGTTTGCTAGAAGTGGATCGAAGCACTTACCGTCATCATAGTGTCGGGAAAACGCGAGATCGCTAATACAACTTTGTAATGATGAATGTCCTAAATTGGTCACTTGAATTCTCATGCAGGTGAGCTAAGTCAGATGGAATCGCTTGGTTAGAAAAACGATTTGTTAAACAAATAACAAATCGCTCTATTGGAAGGAAGAAAAGCAAATGAACAATCTCACAGTTGAAAAATCAGCACCAAAAAGCCAGGCAACTGATTTTTGTCTGGAATCCAGCACGATTGAAAAGCATAGCCTTCCTTCCTGTATTGAAATCGGGCTTGAGGCAAGCAAGAGAGGAGACTACAAATTGGCTCGCCAAATGTTCCGAACGTCCATGCATCATGTGGATGAACAGGACGATAACCAAATTCGCGCGATCGAGTTAACAACTTATATTGCAGAAACTCATCTAAAAGAAGGAAATTACGAATTGGCGGAAGGCTGGTACTTGAAGGCTCTTCAACTAAGTGACTTCGATCAACGGAAAAGTAGTTTGCAGTCCGTATTCATATTGGCGAAGCTGGCTAAGCTACAAATCTTGAATTCGAACATGACCGAATTCGAAAAATATATGGAACAGATGGAACGCGCCTATTTGCTTCTAGATCAAAAAGATCTATCCGGCTTGCTTCATGTGCTTATGGATACTTCTTGGTCTTTATGCCAAACCGGTCGCCTAGAGTACTTGCGACCCATCAATGAAATCATTACTCAAATTATGACTATGAACGAAGAGGATGAAGCTAGAGCCCTAGCTTAGTTTTTATACATGGATACCCATACTACTCTCAATCACGTAAGCGACCTTGATCAAAGCTACCTCTTTCCGTATGAAGACTGGTTGAATCAACAAGTTATGAGCGAAAATACAAAAAGAGCTTATTATTCACGCATCAAACAATTTCTGTTTTTCCTTGCATACACAAAAGGGAGCGACAAGCCAGTAAGTAAACAATCCGAATTGAGCAAAGATATGAGCTCGTACTTGAAGTTTCTAAAACAGTCTCGCAAAGGCAACGGCACAATAAATGCTTATGTGAATGCTTTAAAAAACTTCTCTCAGTTTTTGGGCATGAATGCGGAACTAAAGCGAGAGCGTTGTTACAACAAAAACGCAAGAGTACTCACAGTGGTTGAGCAAGAGCGATTTCTTCAAGCCGTCAATCAACAAGAGTCAAATAGAGACAAAGCGATTGCCCTCATATTAATCTCAACGGGACTGCGCGCTGGCGATTGTGCCCGGCTCAAAGTAGAGAATGTTGGCGCAGGAACCAACTCAATCTGTCTAGATAATGGTGCAAGAGTGCCATTGGATTTGCAGGCCGCGCATGCCTTAAGGCAATGGATGGAAGAGCGTAAAAAAATAAACATTGACCCAAGTGAGTCCGGACTATGGCTGACAAAACAGGGCAATAGACTGAAGATATCCGGAATGACAAGCGTAATAGAGCGCATTGGTTGGCAAGCCAATCTGGTTGTTTCTGTTGAAATGGTAAGGCGCACGTGGTTAACCAAAGCTACCAACAATTTGAACAAGGTTCAGATTGCCTCTAAATATGGTGGCTACATCGGTAAGTCCACACTCAGAAGGTATGCAGTGTCCTTATCAGTCTGACATCCCAATAGGCAATCATTCAAGCACTTTGTTGATTACCCAGGGCGAGGAAAGCATGATGCACAAAAGCAATCCGATTGAAGGGGTAACCGAAACTAATTGCTCCCAACCCATGAGTGTGAGTGCTGATTTCATGAGCGAACCTTTAGTGATGCGCCCTGCATTACCTCGCAATGATAATCGATTGCTTGGTTGTGTGGGTCAAACACTTGAGATGATGCCGCTTTTTCAAAACCAAGCTTCACGTGAGAATCAGGCTCTTCAGACCGGGAACAAGATAAATGCATTTCTAGATGAAAATGTAAAGCCGAATGAGATCACGTTTTGGAATGGTGTGGTCACCTCGGACAAGGTTCTCTCTATGAAGCGTGAAATTAACAAGTATGGGCAGACTCCAGAGCAAGCCATTGTTTCAGCCGCTGCGCAATCAAACGTGATTGGTCTGGGGGACGTTCACACTGCCACAGGTAATCCTGCCAGAAAGCTTTATGCCGATATGATGCCCAGACTTGCCAAAGTTGGCGTGACAGATCTCGCAATCGAGCTGCCGAGAAGCCTTCAACCTGTATTTGATGAATTCAAAAGAACAGGAAAATGGAATATACCTGATGACCAAGCACGCACTGACTATCGCATCATGCATAATCTCATCAAGTACTCTCCTGACTTAGTGAACATTTTCGAGCAAGCCAGGCGGTCGGGTATCAATATTGATTGTGTTGATGCATCAGGCGTTAATTTTCCCCACATCGATGACACCGTCCGCAATCAGGCTATGGCGAAAAATATTGAGGAAAAAATTCGCTCAAGTCCAAGGGCGAAAGTTGCTTTTATGGCCGGTTCGTATCACTTAGAGCAAGGACAGAATCAGGCGGAGACTCCGACAGCGGTGCAGCTTTTGCGCAACGACAAACTCAATGTAACGACGTTTCAGCCTCAGATTGGTGGTGCTCGTGATAAACAATCCGGCTATGATCCGCGTCAACTTGTGCTGTTTCCTCTAACGGAAGACGTCAAACAAGCAGTATCGGTCTCTACAAGTGCCGCGCGCACGGTGGGGCAGCTCCCGCTCTGGATGCCTGGCGGCAACGAGCCCCGTGACACTATGAGCAACTGGAACAACGTATTGATTTTCCCTTGAGCCGAGAGCGACCATTTTTCGACTTGCGACATATTCATAGATTGTGATCGCGCCCGTCCAAGTTTCTTTCAAAGGGGATCAAACACTTCTCCGCCCCCGTGGAGTTGCATTGTTTGCGCCTTCATTCGTACTCCCCACCCTGCACCGAACTGGGATATCACAGACCAATTCTTATACTCAGTGGCGATGGTATTAGTGAGGTTCAGAAATCTATTATGGGCGAGCAAGATAGTTGCAGGGCTATTAGCCCCCTGGAAAATGATCTTATATGCAAGAATCGAGAAGGTGCAGAATTTATTCTTGGTCGCGATCTTAAAAATCCCACCAGGCTTTTTGAGGACATAAGCCAAGCCAATAAGTTTCAAACATTTCCGACGGATTGGCTTGTAACCACACTTCTCAAAGGAAACGGCAAACTGGATGTTGTAATTATCGACAAGAACCTCAAAATTGAGGACGATATTGGCGAGATCAAAGTTGGCTGTCCAAAGCCACCGGAGCAATTACCTTATCCGTTGCCTAATTTAGAAGTGCCGCCAGTCTTCAATAGTCAAGCTAATAACTTTGCGCCCGACGTAGAATTAAATCGCAGTCCGGAGCCATTGCCGTACCCGCCGCCTAATTTACAAGTGCCGCAAGTCTTCAATAGTCCAGGGATTGACTTTGGCGCCCAATACCGGAGTAGTAATTTTGGAGCTAACGTACAATTAAATGCCGGTCGAGAGTCGCTCGTGCAAAGACTGGCTACAGATCTTTTGCAGTCGAACAATCGCGATGCAGAGCGCGTGCTAAAGCAAATGGAACGTGAAGAACCTTACACCCAATCAGAAATTCAGTCGGCAAATAACCTGGCTAACAGTGAAGCAAAACAGCGCGGACTCACAGCAGGATCGCCTGAAATCGTTGTGCAAACAGGTCCAAATCATTTTGAAATTTTGCGTCAATATCCACAGCCAAGTCCTCAAACTAGATATGTTGTCGCTCCACAGTATCCATATTCGCAAACGAATAATCCTTACTACCCACCGCCCGTCCCATATGCACCACCAACTTATAGTTCTGTGCCGGCCGGGAACACGTATTTAGGAAACGCGTACTTGTATGAATCGGTTCCGGCACCTCCGGTACCTAGCTACGGTTCACTGAGCATTGGTAATAATGGATTATATGCGTCTATTGGTACGCCGACCTTCAATCTTTCGCTTGGTCAATATCATCGGCGCCCTTGGCACCTTTTTTAGCCGGAAAGGAAGGAATTTCTAGGGCAGTTTGATTGCTTGTAACTCATTCACGTATTCAGGTAGCGGCTGAACAGTTAGAGGTCAAAATAAAATGCTAGAAAAATGCCAGCGTATAGCGGAAACTCTCAACAAGCGCTTCTATCAACTCATTAATGTCGGCTTGAATCAGGAAGTTGCTGCTAACAATGTGGCAGGCTTGGCAAATCGGCTGACCTACGGGAAATCTCTCAGCGAGCTCCATGCAATTGCTTTCTGTTACAACAGGCTAGATATAAGTCTTCAACGGACATGTAAATTACGAAACAAAAAATTGCTAAGTTCCCAATTGATGGTGTTCGACCAATCTTTCAAAATTAGAATCGTAGAACCCGACCGCATAAGACCGTCAGCTAATAGTCATATAAACAGTCTGGATGCAGTTAACGCACTAGCACCACCTGGACCCGTCTCAAAGAGAAAACTATGTTCCGGTTAAATTTGGTGCCTTACAATCCGATTTAATCTCGGCTAATTTTTCGGCCATCATGCTTTGCATTGTAGAGAGCAACTAGCTGAAGCGCATCGGCGGATTGCTCATGCTCATTTTCGGCTGCAAAAATATCGGCAAGGTCCTTAACCCTATCCACTTTGTCTTTCATGGCTACATGAGGATCGAATGCAATCGCATCTAAAGCTCTTTTCGCAAACGGTTCAGCGAGCTTAGGCAATCCCACTTCATATAAAATTTGGCTGCAAGCACTTAAGACGCGGGCCTTCTCAACGTTGAGCGGCAACAAGAAAAAAGAAATAGTGAAAATTGCTGCCAGCAAATTCAATCTCAAAACACTGGTTACTTTCGGTTGCATAATCATAATCAATACCTGCCGGAATCACATGTACCGATATTAGGTTTTGGTTTGTGACAAATCCGTATTGGAAGGTCCGTCAGAACTTGCATATGAAAGAGCGATTTTCATAATCCACCGTCAGAGGATTTATACGAAATTATTCAACATCGGGGTATAGCATGCAGTTCTACTCCGAAGAGCGAAACTGACTATGCACAACCACGAAACTGAATGCACTGAAACAACGAGCAACCTAGCTGCACAACTTTCAAATCTACAAGTTGAAGATTGCTTCAGACCGCTAGACAATTATGAAATGATAGACGTTTGGGTAAACAGCTTTATCTCAGGAGACTTGGAGCCAGATAAGAGAGAAACGTTTTTCTCCATCATCAACAAACTTTCCCCAGCCGAGAAAAAGCAGGCCAAGGCACTAGCAGGAGTATCGTTGGACATAAGAGCTAATCGCTCTGAAATCATTAACTCATTGAAGACGAGTGAACGCGATCTAATAATTTACCTGTTGGTTCAATTGATGTGCCGCATTATCGAATTGTCTGATTAGTGTTTTGGTCACAAGATGCGCATTTGACCCAATAGAGTGAGCAACTCGTTTTAGTGTCATGAGGGCTATGGAAATGTACTCTGAAATTGAATCTAGAAACGGAAGTACTTCAGCAGAATCAGTAACTCCTGCAAATCATAAAGCGACAGCAATCGTAGATGCATGGCGCCAGTTTGCTGATTTCTGCCCCAAGCAGTTACAGGTTTGGTATCTTGGACAAAGCTATAGCTTATGCGAAGGAAATTGTTTATTAATTGGTAGAGACTATCAAGAAGGTAGTTCGAGCTTGGTATCAAGAGATCACGCTATACTCGGGCGAGACCATAAAGGCTTTTATCTAGTACCCTATCCAACTACCAATCCGACTTTCATCAGGAAATACGGATCGAATACGTTTACTAAGATGGAACCTGGAATCAAATATTATGCTCAACCGGAAGACGTGGTCCACTTTGGTGGTGTCGCCGGCAATCGAATGTACTTTCTTTTACCCTAACATCAAACTTATCGCGTAATGCAGATGGTAATTTATTCGTGAGAATATGAATGTCCATCGAGCTTGCGGTTCTCGACCTAACGGATGGACGGATGATCGCTTGGCACTAAATACGGTGCTGCCAAGAATTCGAGCTCCATTGGACTTGTCGCTAAATGAAACAAAGAAAAGGAGTTGGACCGGTTTGTTCTCCTTGGTGTCGAGCGGCCAAAAACTAGACGTTGGATGTTCCTGGTAGAGCATGAGGATAGTTGGAGAAGACAACTTTATGTCAAAGGTAGAAAATTACTTGCTTCTTCCATTTGGGTAGAAATGGCAAGCAATAGTTTGTTGGTACAAGAGGCAGCATACAACTGGGATTTGCCCGAAGCTACTATCCGTGAAATTTTACACCCCAAACTATGATCTTCCCACCAATCAGAGCTTACTCAGGCTCAAGGGCAATTGGTGGCAGCCCATTTTTGCTTGGCCGCGGCTCGGGCGCTCAAAGGGACTTTGCCAGTTTGTTCTCAGGAATTTCTGTGAGGTCAGTTGGTCTTGGGCAAAAAATTGGGGTTAGCCAGCAGCTTACGTCACTTCAGCCGCTTAGCGGCGGCTCAGTAGAAGGCGGTCTCTTTGTCGGAACCGCTTATAGAAACACCTTAGGAAGTGCTACCTATACCTCCAATACGTTTCGCGGCATTCTAGGACCAAGTAACTCGCCCTTGTACGTATTTGCCTTTGGCAACACCCCCCTCAACAACCCGACCTACACCATTGTCACTATTCCCAATCAATCGAGCTATGTACTTTTTGGCAACGGCTTAAGAGAAACAATTACTAACGGTCAGATTCTCTTCCCGATAATTCACGGAAGTCAGCAGAACGGATCAGTCTTGACCTTCGGCAGCAATCCAGCAAATAATGGGACTATAGGTGGTATCTTGAGCAAGCCAAGCAGTTTCTTGTTCTTTTAGACCTCCTTATCATCGAACGACTTTAGCGTCAAGTGGTGGGTATTTATGGAGCAGAATGAGTCTACCGACGAGCTCTATAGCGCTGGATTTCAAGATTTCGTTATCGATTTAACAAATTGCGATCGGGAGCCGATTCACATTCCATCAGCGATTCAGCCACATGGACTTTTGTTTTGTATCGCCCCTGATTTTAAAATTTTGCAGTGCAGTGAGAACACCATTCAATTTTTAGGTGTTGCAGCGCTGGATCTGATTGGCCAGTCATTGATGGACTTAATGGATATTACGCACCAGGGACTGCTCAAAGTCTTTCTCGAACTCGAAAATCTGAAGACAATTGTGCCACTAGCCCTTGAGTTGAAAACAAAACTTGGGGTTCCAATTTCAGTAACCTGCTTTGCTCACAGATATTCCAGTCACCTCATTTTGGAATTCGAACCCACAAGCGTAGTTGAATCGACCCCGCAAGTTTTGGTACCGGGCAAACTTACCGCTTCAATAGACGCACTCCAAAGGCCAAACAATTTGTTGGATGCCCTCCAGTCGGCAGCTAGCAGCGTAAAGCATCTCACTGGTTACGATCGGGTAATGATTTATCGGTTCGACAAAGAATGGAATGGAGAGGTGATTGCAGAATCAAAGGAGTCAAAATTAGAGCCCTTGTTGGGACTGCATTATCCGGCGTCTGATATTCCAGTTCAAGCACGAATATTGTATCAACGCAACTTGCTCAGAATGATAGCGGATGTGGACTATAACTCCGTTAAGGTAGTGCCGTCAGCTAACAATCTGCCGGGCGGAGTCCTGGACATGTCAGACTGCGTTTTGAGAAGCGTTTCTCCAATTCACGTAGAGTATCTGGGCAATATGGGTGTAAAAGCTACTCTCACTATTTCGCTCATGGTGCAAGGCAATTTGTGGGGTTTAATTGCTTGCCACCATTACAATAAAAAATATCTTCCACTTTGGATGCGCAGTGCTTGCGAGCTTTTTGGTCAGCTTGTCGCCCTTCGGATTTTAGGTTTTTTAGATGCAGAACAATATAAATCTCAGGCGCACAGCTCGGCATTATTCGACGAAGTCGTTCAGGTTTGGCTGAAAAAGGATACAAGCCTGTTGAAAAAATTCGACGCGGTAGCCGAAAGAATCCTGCAAGTTTTTGACTGCACAGGAGCGGCTATATTCGCTGAAGACGGCGTGGCAACTGTTGGTATCGTACCGTCTGTAACAGATATGCGTAGCATGCTTCCTTTTTTGGAACGAAGCGCCCTTGTAGTTTATACGGACTGCCTTTCGAAGTTTATTCCCGATGTCTCTATGCCAGGGTTCGCAGGGCTTCTGGCTGTTAGAGTAGGCTCTCTTCGCGGTGAGTGGCTCTTATGTTTTCGGCCGGAACAAACATTTTTAGTGAATTGGGCTGGGGATCCACACAAATCGGTTGAAGTATCCCAGGATGGTCTGAGACTTCATCCACGCGGATCATTCGCTCTTTGGTCAGAGGAAGTTAGGGGCAGATCACTGCCCTGGACAGATGCTGATTTGATATCGGCAAAGGTTTTGCGACAAAAGCTCTTAGAGATTAGACAGGAATTGCTAGATAGTGAGCGATTGAGAACCGAGCAGCTAAAAGAGCAAAAGGAAGAACTTATTGCTGCACTAGCGCACGATTTGAAAACTCCCATTCTAGGAAGCATACGAATCCTGGAAATACTGAAGTCAAAAGCGATTCCCGAGTCCGAACGCCTGGACATATTTGAACAGTTGATCAAGTCACAGAAGATGCTATATGAGCGAGTGAAGTCGTTTTTCACAGCATACAAATACGACGAAAAAACTGGTCATTTTGCCTACGAGAAATTCGATGTAGGAGAATTGATCCAGCAAGCTGTAACGATATGCGCTCCCCATGCCCTCGCAGAAAATATCAACATACAAATAGTGTCAGAGCCCGGTTTGTCGGTTTTTGGTGAGCCGGACGCCATCTCCAGAGTGATCGAGAATCTACTCCACAATGCAATCAAATTCTCTCCAATCGGTGGAGAGGTTATGTTAGTGAGCGCGAGAGACTCCGATCATGTGCTAATTCAAGTTATAGATTCGGGTGAAGGTGTTGGGCAGGAAGAGCTTCCGAATTTATTCAAACGATTTTGGCAAGGGAAAACTAGTAGATACAATAGAGACGGATCCGGCTTCGGACTTTACTCATGCCGACAAATTATCGAAACTCACAAAGGCAAGATATGGTGTGAAAGTTCGGTTGGGCAAGGAGCTACATTTTCGATAAGGCTTCCTTGCTTTAGCGCATTGGTGATCAACGACAATTAAAATTGCGAGACCGTATTGCCTGATTAAGAAATCGAACCATGACAAGATCAGTTGCCTGATTTGAAATCGTACCATAGACCAATAGATTAGGCCACTAATGGTAGTGGCATCAATTTTGCGCTGAGGTGACTATTAGTGTGCTTCAAAGTGACCTGTCTGCTGGATTGGATTAATGTCTAGGTAGTAATCGGTAGTTTTAGTGCTTCCGGTTTCTGTTGCGTCCCCAGTTGTAGTATTCACTCCAAATTGAGGATTTGACAGTTTGTTGACAGCGTTCTTTCGTTCTTTGTCACCATTGTCGTCAGGTTGAACCTGACAGGTTTTGAGCGTTTTTGAATGGCAAGCCTTCCTGTCACCATAAACATCATCGAATAGCCTTTGACCAACTGAAGACTCACTCTTTGTAGAGGGCTTTTCTCATTTTTCTTGTTTTCCTATATTTGAATCTAATGCCATTTTGGTTTCACTCCGCGTACCAATGCCGCGGTTATCAATGGGAATTGTACGAACAGGCCCTTTAAAATCTTGTGACAATTCAGTAGGAGACAAACACAAATGTCGAATTCGACACCGGTAGTAGTGACGTCAAATCACCTCGTTCAACATGAGTGGCGAAGCTACTCTCAGAAGTTATTTCAATCGCTTATCGTCACAAATTTTTTACGAACTGTGCCGTAGACTATCTTCAAGGAAGGTGCACGATGGTCGACAGCAATATCAAGGGTTCGTCAGAGAAAGGTCCCGGGAACGATCCTAATGTGTCAAACGAAGCTTTCAAAGAAGTGTACAAGCTTACACAAACGCCTCCGCCGCCAGGTGCGGGGTATGGACCAAGCGTTGACGAATTAAGCGATGATGGAAAAAACGATCTAAAACGGCCTTTGCCGCCAGGCGTCACCGAACAACAGATAGACAAATTTACCAATGATCTGAAAGATCATAAGTGGCACCAGTCCAATCTAGATTGGACTGAAATGTACAACACTGTCAAAAAGAATTCGCCAAAAGAAAACCTGCCGCATCAGTTCAATGATTTACTATGGGATATCGGTCTATTAGAAATTCAAAAAGGTATGCAAGATAAATCGGGGGTTCCTCTGAAAACTGATGGAAAGTCACAGTTAGTATTGAGTCCGTTGAGCATTTTTGACCCCAACGCTGATCCAGCCGAAGTAGCAATCTCGGGGATCACGTCGAAAGACTCACTGCCACCACTTCCGGGTCAAAATCCAAATGACCCTGAGTATGGGTACCTTGTGAGTTTCTCGGATGGTTCGCTCCCGGAATTGGGCAGTCTGATTGAGCGGGACGGCATAACGCTAGATAAAATAGACGGAATATTGCCTAAAACGCATCTGAATGCTGTCCCAATTCCGTTTCCGGAATTCCCCCAGCCAATCGAACCGGGTGCGACCATAATTCCTCAGTATCCGTCAAGTTTTACAGACCCATACGATCCGAATATTCGAACACCAGACGAATCGGGACCTCTAAATTTAGGGGTTTTGGGGAATCACGTACACATTGACCCGGACCCGCTAAGTGACACTATTTACTTCAACGGCTCTGTAGAATTTTAGTGGCTAGAGTGATTTTGGTTTGGTGCCGCGACTTCCAGCAAGCGATAATCATGCCATGCCAAATTCTGATTCCGTGCCTAGTCAATTGCAATCGCTATGTGCTGCGGAAAGAATACATATCCCTGGCACCATTCAACCTCATGGCGTTCTTATCGCTGTCACGGAACATACTCTATCGATTGTTCAAGCCAGCGAATCTGTATTCACTATATTCGGTATCGCACACCAGAACTTAATT
>Ga0209611_10000890_pt1 | contig 48175 bp, 36 predicted proteins | sample S1TSphgellanicum_3_FD_187693 | JGI IMG/M metagenome (GOLD analysis project Ga0209611, IMG submission 187693) | Host-associated microbial communities from peat moss isolated from Minnesota, USA - S1T2_Fc - Sphagnum magellanicum MG (SPAdes) (version 2) | ecosystem: Host-associated > Plants > Peat...
TTCTCGCAATGTCTTGCATTTGGTTCTCACTTAGAGATGAAGCTTCCGGTACAACACCGGCCGGATTCCCTCCGTCAGGACCGTCACTAAATGCATTCAATGTATAAATATCAACCATTTTTCGTTTAGAGAGAGCGCATCTCAGCTCGCAGTGATCGGGAATACTAGCGGTCTGTGTACCAGGAAGGTCATCGAGAGAACAAAGGCTGGCTTTGAAGCTGGCATGGTAGCAAACCTCCGGGTGCCTCCGTATTCGCATTTGTGATAACCACGTCACAATACCACCGTGTTCCCACCCACCTGGATACAAAATGATCACAGCCCCACTGCCATCATCAATTCATATGGCATTCCTATTTTGAAGATTACGATGCCGAGCATCGAGCTAAAAGGAGTAAAAGAATGACTCATCCACTAGATGTAACAACTGACAAAGTTAATCCGCCACCCATGGCGCCTGATGGGGCTCTAGCAAATCTAAACAGGGTAAATCTTCTAGAAAAAATACCTACCCTGCCAGGAGATCTTAATCCTAATTCTAACTTTGTTAAAAAGGGGTTTTTACCGGAGACCTCGATAAAAGGTTTTACACCAGGAGCTCCTCCAGCAGAATTGGCTGATGCAGCATGCGGACAAATCACAGGTCCGAAATTGCCGCCACCCGTTGAACACATCACACAAGACTTACAGGGGTGGGGGTCCGCCGTCGATGACATTACAAACACACCCCTGTTCTTTGAGAGTAATGGCGGCCAGATACTCGCCAGCAAATCGCACGACAAGACGCTGGTGATGTACCGTGAACAAAAAGTCTGCGGAGTATCGGTTTACCATGTACTCGAAATCACGCCAGAACCAGGTCCAGGTCACCAACTCAGACTGACATTGTACGGGGTTGATACCTCGGGGACTAAACCCAAAGCGGTACCTCTTTATGCCGAACAGTTTTCGGTCGATGACCTCGATAAGTTTCCCAATTTAAGAGAAGCTGTGGGGCCAGTCGTTACAACATACCAAAATTGGCTCAAGCAGCAACACAAGCACAGTTAAGCCGAATGGTGGCGGGGAGATTGACATTTCTAAAGATTGAGTAGCACACGTCAGATTTCCAGATGGAAGCAAACGGCCTGGTCTAAATAAAGAAACTGGTCAGGTTGACAATACCTCCAATCGCTCTGTTTAGTACTGCCGAGCTTGACGATTTTTGGAGGGCAACAGCAGTGGAGGTGAAATGGGATCCTAAGTCTCGATCCCCTTTTTCGATCAAGATCATGCCGCACTTTTAAAGCGAGGTCGAGATGGGGTTCACCGGACGGATACACTAAAACTGTGGACAAGTAAGCGCGTTGCAAAATCCGCCGAAGACAAGTTTGTAATCCTTCCCTATATAGGGCTCCAAACGCTAATAGAGGGGAGAAGTCCGACGTAATCCCGATACCTCACTTTGATATCTTTTTGTTTTAGAGTATTTAGGGTATTCGCGTCTTCCTGACATTCAAGGCCGCTTGACGACCTTGCGCGGCACCTTCCTTTGTGCTAACTGTCGGTTATCTCTCATCACTCCATCACTCTGCATAGGCAACAAAACAAATCAGGCGCCAATCGCCCACTTCGGCAATACATTTCTCTGCACGTAACAGTGTGAGTAATGGTTTGGTGACTGAATTCCGTTTGCTCGATGAGTGTAAGTTGATGAGACACGGTCAAACAGTCGAAAGGAAAATAGTTATGCTGAATCTCACACTCGCAAGTTGGCTTTCCAGCGGGAAAGATGATCGCCGCCTTTTAATTTGCATGGAGCGAGCTTCGGACTATAAATTGGTACTAAGCGCTCTTCAAATTGAAGTTCTTCTCCCCGAGAGGAACTGGATTATATGCGAGTTACCAAAACTAACACTTGTCTTAGGAAACGGTAAAGTAGGAACCCCCCCCGCCGTTTCGGCTGAAATCGTAAGGGGTTCCCTACGGAGGGCTCCTTACACGCATGTGATGTCTTTTGGCTCTAGTGCTGCCTGCATGGAACCAGGCGTGGTGCTTTGCCCCAAAGCTTTCCTCATTGACGGAACATCGGAAATAGAATTTCCAATGTTCCGTGATGAAGAACTGGAGAAACATCTCCAATTCGATAGGATTGGCACAGAAGGCGAAGTTAGACTACTGGACGGAGCAACTCCCGCAGTTGCTCTAGTCTGCAAGGAGCTACGGGTACCGCTGTTTGCACTTAGGGTTTGTACCACCGATACCGGAGAACAATTCGCAGTCCAAAAGGCTGCAAAACGTTGGGGATTCGCATTTAGCTGGAGCAAAAAAACTGAATAACTTCCATTCCCGGACACGCTCCTAGTCCTCGTATGCGTCTTTAGCGCATACGAGACAGGTGTCTCAGATTTTGCCAATTGGCATGAAGCCCCCTGTTGGCTTCTCACGACTTTACTTGGCACGGCAGCATCTGTTTTTAATTTTCCAAAGGGCCTCCCAGCCCTTTTTTTAACACAAATAACAGACCGGTCTACTGTAGCCAGGCAGCACCAAATAGGCCTTTCATCTTTCCCCCGATCACGCGAAACAACGTTCCAATCTTAAAGGCTAACCATTCGATATCTGCACAAACAGTCCCCGGCTTAAACGGTTGTAGGAGAAACTTCCAGAGCTTTTACCATTTGCTCCATATTCTCTGTCTCAAGAAGCTGGAATAGTTCGTTCCCGGTTGTGTGGGAAGTGCGGTGTTTCCAGGAAGAGCAATTCATGATTTCCCAAATTGAGTTTGTCACCGTCTCTAAGCACCATGGAAGGTTTTATAGCAAAGTCCTTTAATGATGACTCGCATATTTTGTTAACACATGCCACTGCATTCGGTGAAACCTGCAACCACTTGTTCAGGCTGCCACACTCATCTGGTTCATAGTGCGAAGAGCAAAAATACTTTATCGTTGCAGGATCGATTAGTTTTGCTACTTCGTTCCTTATCACGTCAAATGTTTGCTTATGTCCAGTGTGTACCAGGGCCGGTTCGTCATCCCGAATTAGGAACTGGTTGAAGGAAATGAAGCCATCCTGAGGGAAAATGGCTATTCGGAAAATGTCGGCTTCTATTTCGTCCACCTTGATTTGCATTGCTTTGAGACCCGCTACTGTAGCGCCTCAACGATCTGAACACCGGGAAATCTTCATACGTTTTCCAAACAAAACCTGCGGCATACTCTAGTTCAATCTGGGAGGTGCGTATGAGTTTAGAGAGTGTAACATCAGCTAAATCGGAAAAGACTACTGAGAAAGACAAAGTTAACGAGAACGCAAATTCCCCCAGTCTCCACCCGTATCGTAATGCTAACCCACCAAAGACTCCAAAGACCGATAGCTCGAAAGTGCCTCGGAAATGTGAGTTACCGTCTCTCAAGATAGATCAACCGATGGCTCCCGAAACAGATTGCCTGCCACCTTCGCCACTGGCTAGACGTGTATTCGATCAGAATCGAGACGGCATAGTTTTACTGAGAATCAACGGCAAAGATGCGGCCAGCGGTTTCGTGATAGATGGGAAAATCATTACGGCAGCTCATGTTGTTCACCAATCTACCAAGGACGGAGTGGAAGTCATAGCTGCTAATGGTCATGTTCATCGCGCCGAGGTGATAAAAGTCGATCGCTCGAACGATCTTGCCGAGCTTCAAATCATTGATTCACCAGGCTCTGACTTTAGGTCTTTGCAGTTAGGCAGTTACGCTCGTGTAGGTGATCAGATCGTGATTCTAGGGCATCCGAGAGCTGCGCATCAAATATTCGCAAGCACTGGAACAATTACTAGTCTCGATACGATGGAAGAGAGGGCCGTTCGCAAAGGACAAGAGCCGGATCTGTCTGCCAGCAGCGAAGAGTTGAAGAAAGGTGCATACAGAATAAAAGCTCATAGTCATATCGAAAGCGGTGACTCTGGAGCGGCTGTCTTTGATGCCAAAGGAGATGTGATTGGAACTATCTCACAAGGTGATAAACGAAACATTGCAATAGCCTCGCCCCTCACGCCCCTTCGACATCTTTTGGATAACCAGTCAAAGGATTACCAACCTCAATACGTAAACGGAATTTTGAATGCTTTCCCCACAGATTAACACGAAGTTTAGCCCAGTCATTTGTTATTTGAGCCGGCTCTTTGGTAGCACAACCTCAGTTGGAGCCATTACCTTTACCGGCCAATTGCGAGTCTGTGCAATCAATAAATTTCTCGCCTCGTACAACCATGCTTAGCTCACAAAGCATTCGCTTCATTTTGAGTATTTCAGCGCTCAACTGCTGAAGCATGGACAAACGCACCGATAATGACGCAATGCTCAAGCCATGAGGCTGCTCGACGCTTGCTGTAATCACATCTAACTCTCGCTTAGAGGAGGCATCATCGAAGTAGGAAATATTTCTATCTTCGATCCATCTATCTATGAGTTGTTGTCGCCTACTCGTTAGTTCACCGACGGGGCACTCATTTAGAAACGCCCACACCGTTCGCGGGTAGTCGGTTTCTGGAGTTGTGTTGTAATCAAAGAGCTTGGCTAGCATATTAGGGTTAGCCTCGGACCGCTCTTTTTTTAAATTGGTTTGCAATAAACTGTATGCGGCACCAACCGAAGGTATGACGCCAGCCAGAATACCTGAAATACCGGCTGCCAAAGCGTGGTTAGAATGCGGGCCCGTTGTAACGCTAAGCGCCTCGCAAAGGCTCCAAAGAGCCGTATTCGTCGCAATGCTACTAGCGTTTCCTTGAAAGGCTTTCCTGTCTCTTTCACTCGTGTAGGCAGCAAATCAACTTTAACAAAAGCCTCTAGGTGGTTTAGCGTGAGTCCGTTTGGCGAAAGACAAAGACGCCTGCAAGCATTCGCTAGGAGTTCGGGCTCTTCCTTAATAGAACTCGCCCTCCTCGCTGTTGTGGCTCTGCCAATGGTGGCTGCTAGCGTTGACTTAGCCTTCCTTTTTGCAGGAGTATGCGAAGTAAAGGAAGTTTGCAAATTGGCAGCAATGGCCGCCGGAGATAGTCTGCCTGATGAGGTATCTCCAGGATCTCCAAGCAACAGAGCGGATAGAGTAATCGCCGAAAGGCAAAGCGCAGTTGCGGAACTTGTCCGATTTGATCCACAGTGCGAAGTCTCAGAAAAGCTCATAAACCCATTGCCTAATGCCAGATTGGGAGGACCATTTCAGGGCAGCGTCGCAGAAACAGTACAAGCCGACATCCACGTTCCATTTGTTGTAGAACCAATCAAAAGCTGGGTTCCCATAAAGATAAGAGACCAATGTGCGTTCACTTCCACCTTACCTTCAAGTGCAAACAGTGTCGGACCAACCTTTAGTCAGTCAAGCTCAGAGTCATCAGCTATTCCGGATTGGATGGTTTCGATAACAACGGAAACGCTCAAAGGCTACTTAGACTACAAAGGTTCGCTGTTGTCGCCATTGGTTAAAGCCTCCGTAGTCTATTCTCAAACTTTTTGCGGGGTTACATACTCCGAACCGTATGAAAGCTACTACTATGCAGGATTTCAGCCTGTTGGCTGCATCAAGCATCATTCACTTGACCTGATTGATGGTGCTTGGGGAACTATCGAACTGAAAAGTGATGGCTCTTCAGCTTTGTCAAAAGAGGAGACCCATGCGGCGGCCGACTTGATCGACCGAGTATTTCTTGATTTGTATCTGAAAAGGTGCAAAGTCCGATGTGTTGTCGTACCTTTCGATGCATTCGAGAATGTAATGGATGGCTTGTGCCAGTACGGCTTTCAGCTAACGCCACCGGAAGGTTCCAGTCAACCAATTACCGCACAGACTATCTTATCGATTGTCTCAAATCCGCCTGGGCTGGCCGAACGCATCATGTATTGAGGGAGGTCAACTCGCGTGTTTTTAAAGAATGATCCCTCCAAGAGGGAAGCCAAATCTCGTTCCGAAAGCGGCAACATCTTTTTTACTTCCCTTTTAGTAATTGTTCCCATCATTTTAAGCGCACTAGTTGCCTCAACCTTTTGGTGCGCGCCCATCATGGAAAATGACCTGGCGGTGCAAACAGATCGTCTCAATCTTATTCTTGCCTCCTATCTAAATAAAGATGACAGACAGGGACGGCTCAACAATATGTTGGCAGCTTCACGACAACTCGTCTTAATTTCTCGCTTGAATTACAACGAAGCAATTGATAATTGCCCAGTGATAGCACCGTTTGCCACTCGTCTTCTTGAGGAGGCAAGAGAGGGAGCAAAGCTTGTAGGAAAAGAGCGCAATCAGATCCACGATTTGATATTAGCCGACGTAAAAACCTTGACAGAGGAAAACACAAGGCGAGCAGACATTTATCCACTCAAGGATGACGCAGTGTTTCTCCTTCCCTGGCTCCGTTGTCACAGGCTGTCAATAGAAAGCTTAACGCTTGGGTATGTAGAGGGGATAAATTCGAACGTGCAAGCAACCAAAACGAATCCGGAGTTAATGGCTATCGATAAGCGATTTATCGATGCAAATACGGGTCTTTACTATGCCAATATCTCTCTACCCCTGCCAGGCCCTGACTCTGATCTGAAATTCGAACTATCATCGGTAACGGCTCCCATTAAAGGAAAAATACCGGAGTCACATCAGATTAAAGATCGCTCCTGTCGCAAGTTGTGGTGCAGAACCTTGAAGATGCTGGCATGGAGTATGGCAGTAGGGCTGTGATCATTTTGTTTTTAGGTGGATGAATACACGGTGGTGCTGTTGCGTGTTCGTCTTGACTAATTATTCTTGTTGCTTTCGTACTTCCCGCACGGCCTGATATCTCACTGTCACAAAGTTTGGCGTAGTTTTGATAAACAAGCGGATCCAAGCGGGGCTGTTGGTTTGTGGTGTCTAAGCCAAGTTGGAGGTCAAAAGAGCCTTGCATCGAATCGACGAACATCGTTCGCATCGGTAAAAAGACTCCGCGCACCAAAGCCGCATCGAAAGTCACTTCGCGCTCAACCATATTTTATCGCGAGCTTCCTACATGATTCCAAATACTTCTGCTTGATACCACTGAAGTTCTAATGAGGGTTGGTGTGTATTCTGACTGAGCCGGAGCAGCAAACAGATTCGTGTATCCGAGTTTAGAGTAGTCTCTGATTGTTCAGTCCTGGACCCACTCGCTGAGAAATCAAGTCAACCATATATTTCCTGGCTTTATTAGAAGTTTTTTCCATCCATCGATTGGAGAAGACTCTGCCTCGCTGCCAATTAGTCGGCTTGGGATCTGTACAACAGGCAGGTAAACCAATCGCAGTAAAGATTGGTTCCACAATCTGCCGAGCGACCGATTTCACATGGCACCGTTTCGGTGCCTTTGTGCCTTTCTTGGTGTAGCTCAAAGGGTTGAGCGCCTCAGTTTTTAGCTGACTGGGAAGTTCACAAGAGAGCATCAACTTTTTACTGCCAACTCTAGAGAGAAGAAGGCAAGGTAATTTGGTAACGCTCGAATCAAGCGCACTTACCGTTTCATTGGTCCCCGGACCTAAGTAACAGGTCGTCAGGTCCTAACGATGGGGAGTTTGCTTCGGTCTGGAGCAGGTAAGGGGGTTTGCTTTTCGATACGTACTCTGTCGAGAATCACCCCTTTTGGATTCGCGGACAGAACCCGAAAGACATTGGGTTTTTTGGTTGGCACCACTGAGTTTATTTCTCCATTTGGGTCGTCGACGGTAATCATCGGCAGATTTCCCTGTTCCATAATGTTCAAATAAGATTGAACTTGTGTAGAAAGAGCGGCGTTGGATTGCAATTGTTGCGCGTCATGCAAAAGATGCAAAGCCGCATCTTTTGCCGGATTTTTAAACATCTTTCCGACGTTGTCCTGTATGTCTTCGGCGATGATTAAAGCTTTATCCGTAGACAGCTTGCTCATGATTTTTTTCCTCAAGAAGTAAGAAGTTTGAAGTTTAGAACCTTTTGCCTTTTGGAGTATGCGCTGCTGCGCGTAAAAGTTTTGTATAAGTTTAGGGTCAATTAAACGTTGTACGACCGTCCGACTCAATGCGCGAGCCCCATTCGCATAGTTCCTCATGCAGTAAGGACGCTTAGCCATCTGAAATTGTAGTGGAACTCGCTCGTCACGGAAAAAGTTGAAGACGTGTATTCGATCAGAATCGAGACGGCATAGTTTTACTGAGAATCAACGGCAAAGATGCGGTCAGCGGTTTCGTGATAGCTGGGAAAATCATTACGGCAGCTCATGTTGTTCACCAATCTACCAAGGACGGAGTGGAAGTCATAGCTGCCAATGGTCACGTTCATCGCGCCGAGGTGATAAAAGTCGATCGCTCGAACGATCTTGCCGAGCTTCAAATCATTGATGCACCAGGCTCTGACTTTAATTCTTTGCAGTTAGGCAGTTACGCTCGTGTAGGTGATCCGATCGTGATTCTAGGGCATCCGAGAGCTGCGCATCAAATATTCGCAAGCACTGGAACAATTTCTAGTCTCGATACGATGGAAAAGAGGGCGGTTCGCAAAGGACAAGTGCCGGATCTGTCTGCCAGCAGCGAAGAGTTGAAGAAAGGTGCATACAGAATAAAAGCTCATAGTCATATCGAAAGCGGTGACTCTGGAGCGGCTGTCTTTGATGCCAAAGGAGATGTGATTGGAACTATCTCACAAGGTGATAAACGAAACATTGCAATAGCCTCGCCCCTCACGCCCCTTCGACATCTTTTGGATAACCAGTCAAAGGATTACCAACCTCAATACGTAAACGGAATTTTGAATGCTTTCCCCACAGATTAACACGAAGTTTAGCCCAGTCATTTGTTATTTGAGCCGGCTCTTTGGTAGCACAACCTCAGTTGGAGCCATTACCTTTACCGGCCAATTGCGAGTCTGTGCAATCAATAAATTTCTCGCCTCGTACAACCATGCTTAGCTCACAAAGCATTCGCTTCATTTTGAGTATTTCAGCGCTCAACTGCTGAAGCATGGACAAACGCACCGATAATGACGCAATGCTCAAGCCATGAGGCTGCTCGACGCTTGCTGTAATCACATCTAACTCTCGCTTAGAGGAGGCATCATCGAAGTAGGAAATATTTCTATCTTCGATCCATCTATCTATGAGTTGTTGTCGCCTACTCGTTAGTTCACCGACGGGGCACTCATTTAGAAACGCCCACACCGTTCGCGGGTAGTCGGTTTCTGGAGTTGTGTTGTAATCAAAGAGCTTGGCTAGCATATTAGGGTTAGCCTCGGACCGCTCTTTTTTTAAATTGGTTTGCAATAAACTGTATGCGGCACCAACCGAAGGTATGACGCCAGCCAGAATACCTGAAATACCGGCTGCCAAAGCGTGGTTAGAGTGCGGGCCCGTTGTAACGCTAAGCGCCTCGCAAAGGCTCCAAAGAGCTGTATTCGTCGCAATGCTACTAGCGTTTCCTTGAAAGGCTTTCCTGTCTCTTTCACTCGTGTAGGCAGCAAGTATCTCTCCGTACAAACTGGACTCTGCATTGATTTCTGCTTCTACGAAATCAACATCGAGACTGGCTTGCTGAATAGCTTGCATTGCATTAATGATACTGCTGGTGAGGTTTGCATTAGTCATTTGCGCACCATCTAAGACATACATGCCATTAGAAAGAGATTTTGCTCTTTCTCTTTGAATGCTATCCAGCACTGGCATGAGCTGTAGGATCTGAGCCAAATTTTTCGTATTCGGAGAAACTGTGCTTGTTTTAAGATCAATTCCGGTGCGCAATATCTGATTGGGCACTGCCGCGCTATTTGGCCGCACTTTAATCGGAGGTTCTGCAAAAGCTAATTGCGTTTTTTCAACCGAACATAGACTGAACGATAGTATGGCTTCATTTAGGACTAGAAGACGCCACCATTTGCGGTATCGCATGTTGGCGGTTCTTGCATGGCGATAATTCTTCTGCATGATGCCTCCGCGGTTACGAAAATGGAAACCGGAGGGAATATTACTTCCCCCCTGTTTCGTCCCCATGAAAACCTTCAACCTGCTTATGTTACTGAAGATACTATGAGACACATAACAAACGCGTTCCAGACGCTGCGAAATAGATCAGATAGTTATGAACGCCTTAACCTTTAAAAGTGCGCGCTACAAAAAACTTTTAGCGATCAATACGATTTTTATATGTTTGAGCACGTAACATCATACACAAACATTCCAGTATCAGATAAACATTCTATCCTGCCACCCGTCTATCTGAGCGAAAGCGGACGAGAGTAAATGCTATGTCAAACTTCCAATCCCTAGAAAACCACATAGAACAATTGACCATTCAGGCGGAGCACGGAGACGGAGAGTTACTGAAGGACATTCTTTCTAATCTGACCTTTCAGCAAATAAAGCAAATACTCAAAGACATCGCGACGACAAACGCAAGAAGGCTCAAGGCTATGCCCAACTTGCCAGTTCTTCGTTATTACGAATCGAATGAAGCTAATGACGGCGCCAGTTTGGTCGACTTGCGAAAAAACGGAGTTCTTGAATATCAAGCAGAGAATAGGCCTGCGGATAATGAAATTTACTCTGCGGGATATGATCTCTTCCGGAAATGATCGTCCCTACGCACATACAATTGCGTAGCAGTGCTAAAGCCACAGAACGCGCTTAAGCAATTTCTCTCTATGGCGGCGGTGGCGCATCAGGCAGCTCATCTTCAAATTTTTCATTACGAGCGGCTCGGTCTATGTCTTGCTCGCCGGTCCACGAACGCCATTTCTCGCCCAGGGGGCTAATCGCTGAACCCAAGAGGTATGGACCGGCAGGTGGCCTGAGCAATCCGTATTCCAAAGTCAGCCGTCCTGTGTGATAAGCCGCGGCTGGAGCAGAGAATGCTCTGTTCAAAGCTCCTTCTCGGGTCATTGAGCTGGCGTTCCCAGGACCAAGTGCAGTCAACACCAGTGTTTCAACAGCTGCTTTGCGCGCACCCATTTGGATGGCAGTTCGCAGAGGTAAACCGTCATGAACCTTCTCGGCTTGCTCCAAACTATTTTCTGTAAGTGAGTATGTTGCCGCCGGCACAAATCTGGAAACCAAAGGAGCGGTCCGAGCGGCCAAGCCTCCCCAACTGGCTAACGAGACTCCTAACGATTCTCCTATTGGAGCGGCTACAAGGTAAGATGCACCCGATGCACCATAAATTGCCCCCTCGCGCCAAGTTTTACCAGTAATATGCGTATGAGCGTATGTGTCGGCAAATACTTTAGCTGCTGCGTGCCCGCCCTTTCCTGAGGTAAGCGTATCGGCACTATTTATAAAAGCGGGAGTAAGCTTCGAGGCCCCAGCATAGGATATCGAACCAACCCCAGCTCCTGTTAACACTGCTAATCCGCCTGTTATTGCAGTTGCGGTAGCACCACCAGTGATAGCAGCTCCTGGCCCGGTCCAGATAGTTGCCGTTGCTGCCCCAATGCCACCGAGCACTCCTGCTGATATGCACAAGCCTTTAACTACCGATTCCTTGTTCCTGTGAATGAGATTACCCAAACCCAACCAACCCCGATCGCGTACTTCATCTTTTAGACTGGCAAGATTGTATTGCGGCAATTTGGCAAGATTTTGATATTCCTTTTCAAACTCGCCGATCTTTTCGCGGGATTGAGCGTAGTTGCCATTTACGTAGGATAGATAAGCTTCCATATATGCGCAATGTCCGATCAGCTCGTTCTTGCCTTGCACTGCCTTATCAAAACGGTTTATTTGATCCAGCTCCTTTGCTAAGCGGTCCTTTTCCAATAGTGATTCGTCATCCGCTGCTTTTTCAATTTTCTTCTTGTGCGCCTCAAGAACGTCACGTTTTTCGTGTAAAGCCTTTTGATCTATTTTCATTTGCTCTAACTCGCTAAGAGCGACGTCCTTCGTTTGTTTTAAGAGCTTGGCCGCACCATCATAATCTCCACCTTTGAGAGCGGCGCTGAAGTCAGCAAGAATTGTTTCAGGGCTAGCATTAACATTCTTCCAACCAAGAGAAGCCAAGTTAACTGCGTAAGTAAAAGATTTATCCTGACAGGCTCCTGGTGGCAAGTCTGCGGACGCCTTAAGGAGGGCAACTATAGCCTTTTCATAGTTACCTTGTTTAGCTAAAAGTTTGCCTTCTTGGACAGAATCAAATGCGTGGAAGGCAGTTAACTCTTCTTTTAAAGCTGTTAGCTCGCTTTGTTTTTCGAGGGCACTATGGATAGTATCTTTTTTAAGAGACAACATTTTTTCTTGAATAGTTTTCTCCTCTAAAGCCATATGCATGCGGGGCTTTCCCTCTAGCACCAAATCTGGTGCGCCAAGCTTCTTTAGTTGGTCAATCATTTGCACAGCAAGATTGGAGTGCTCCTGAGATGGCTTTTCATTCTTCTTCTCGGCGATGCTTAGGCTTTCGGCGCAGACTTTTACTGATCGCTGCAAAGTTTTGTCGTTGAAGAAATAAGGGAAGTCCGCGTAGGCTTTGAGATAAAGAGACATAGCCTTGTCGTACTGACCGTGTTTTTGCAAATAGTTGCCGTACTCTATAGCAGCATGATCGGTCATCATGATTGAGGCTACGATTCTTGTTCGTACTTCTTTGTTTTGAACGTTGCGGGGGTCTGAAAATAGACCGCGCAAGAAAGTTACATCCACACCCTCAGCTATTTTCACAGCTTCTTGGTAATACTTTTCGGCCGGTTTCTTTTCTTTCTGTGCCAGGTCCGCTGACTGTAGAACGGCTCCAATCTGCTTACCCCGATCTGACTGCAGCTCCATGAAACGCTCATTGATTGCTTTAACCTCATTACCATAAACTTCTGCGACGTGACCTTTTGGGTCGAGTCTTATCGCTTCTCGCGAAAGTTGAAAGGCGCTTGTGATGTTATCTGAGCTTGTGTGTCCGGGAGTATTAGGTTTATCTAGCAAGCCGTTTGCTAGCAGTCTTGCGTATTGCATCCGAGCCAATATAGGCGAGTACAAAAGCAGGTTGAGTTGGTCACCTTCGTCTTGCAATGCACGAAACTTCAGTAGCTCCTTTTTCCCTGACTCGCTTGCTTTATTAAGTTTGCTTTCAACCAATGTCTCGCTAAAATTATTAGGATCGAGTCCGTGCTTGTGTGCTAATTTCAAAAGCTCGGGTTCTTTCTGTTCTCTAAATTTCTCAATCTTCTCCGCGACACTATTTGGACCATCTCTTTTAAGAGTATCCGCTGCATAAATTGCTAATACCGACTCCTCGTTTATCTGCTTCTGAAATGCAGCTATGGTTGTCTTTTTAGAGTGTTCCCAGGCTTTGCCTTCGCTTCTCGGGGGCGTGTCTAAATATGCAGCTAGCTTTTGAGCAGCTTGCTGAGCTGTATTGAGCGGGACGAAGGGATTAACTTTAGCTTCAGAGCGACTTACTGTATTAGAACGAGGCGCATCCCCGGTGTTAGATTTCCTTTCAGGTGCTTCAACAGAGTTGTCTAGATGTTTGTCTTGATGTTTGGTTGGCGCTATTTTTGCTTTCTCAATTTCATTTATAACTACATGAGTGTGCCCAGCACTTATGCCGCCGCTGTCCCTTAAAGATTTGCTCGTTATAAAATCACCGGACACAGTTAGCCACGCCTCTCAAAAGCCGTTCGGGTTATCGGAATTAGTATTGTTAGAATTTGTCGGCTTAGGCAAGGGAATAACCCCGTTGTGGACTCCTTCATCCAATTTGCGTAGCAATTCTTCGTCTGGCTCACGCTCTTTTGCGCCATCGGAATTCGGAAGCAAATTTACAAGACCATCCTGTGCTTGCCAAAATGGTCCGGCGAGGCCCGTCCATGACTCGCCGCGCACCAACTTTTGTGCGTAGCTCAATTCGTTAAAATTACCGGATGGAAATAGACTTGAACCCACTTTTCTAAGTATGTCAACTGAAGCACCATAAGCTGATTTGAAGGGCTTTGCCTGGTCTCTGTTACGCCAAATTTCTCCGAAGCTTCCTAACCCAGGGGCATCTCCTGCAAATAGTCCGAGGAACTGCGTGCCTATAAAGTCAGATGCAAGAGGGTTATTCAATAATTGGGAAGAGAAAGCTGGTCTATTTGGCGATAAATTTAAGAGATATGGTGAAAATGCCTTTTGTTGCTCTTCAAGCAAACTATTTTGGTAATTGTTTGCGAGCCAATTATTGAAGCCGGTTTTTGCGCTATCAATCGTGCTACCGGTAAGAAGCGTCGCATAGAGTTGTGCGGTCTCCCGCGCATGTTGATTTATGGGGCCGGGTAAACCAGTTGTCTCGTTGTCGATAGTGCGTGTTATGGCACGTCCAATTGCGCGTATTCCAAGAATTCCGTTAGGCTGTTCACCAAGCGCCTTTTGCGCTTGTATTTCTTCAGCATCTAGCTGTTTGCGCATTCTGTTGTAGCGAGCGACCCCCAATCGGCCTCCGCCAAAAGTCTCTTCGACCATCTCTGGGGTAAATTCTGATTCAGACGTGGCGTTGCGCAGCGAATCTGGTATGGGAATTTTAGAGGCGCGCAGAGTTTCTCTTAGTTGCCCCGCTTTAACTTTGCTACTGCGGGCGAGGTCATTAAGAGCTTGTTCTCCCACCCGTTCCTTTGTTATGTTCTTAAACAACGCTCGCTCGCTCAAGTCGCCTGCTTGTAAGAGAGCCAGCGTCTGGACATAGCTAAACCCACCATCGGATAAGGCTCTTATGGTGGGATGATTACCTGTGGTTGCACCAGCAAGCCGATATAGACCTGCGTTGGTACCGGATGCGGTGATTAAACCTAATGTATTTGCAATCCAAGGTCTGCCCGGTCCCGTAGATTCAATTCCTTTAGCCAACCCCGCTGCGCGGTTCAATAGATTGCGAGTGGTGCCGGCTAGAATCATATTGTCGTCGACATCCGCCGCTGCCTTGGTAAAGATTTTTGCTAATTCGGGCTGTTTAAGAAGGAGAGAAATGCCAAGCCCCACGCCGGAAGCGGCTAGATTAGCCATGGGCTTTTTGAAACCGTCTTCTGTCTCCTCTATGTCCTCAATTGCTTGACCGCGCGAGTTGGCTTTCAGCAGAGCCGCATGAACGTCGTATTGCTGCATGAATTCTTGTCGCTTAGTAGTATTTTCTCCACTAATATCAGTTTGGAGCTTGCGTGCTTGTCTTAAGCAATTTGCTGCGGCATTAAAGTCGATAGCTCCTTTACCATCTTCGCTCGTACTCATTGGATTGCCATCTAGCTGTCTGCCACCGGCGAGAAACGTCTCGCATCCTAGCCAGCACAGGGATAGTTGAAATCTTAAGGTGTTATCGAGACCCGTCACATCTTGGGCGATCTTTCGTTTGACATCGTCTGGAAAATAATCCTTTGTCGCACTCGTTTTTAAAAGCGTCAACTCAGTATTAATCTCAGCAACAGGCATCTTTGCAGTGCTGTCCATAATGGCGTGCCATTGATCAAATGCAGACTTCCATTGGTTGTTTTTCTTGAGAAGCTCTGCGTAGAAAAGCCGCTGTTGCTGAAGCTCGGCTCGTACGGCTATGGCTGCGTCTACTTGCGTATGGATGGAAAGCACTTCAGCCGGTGTCAACTGGCGTACTTTATCGCCATCGAGGATCTCACCTGATTGCAGAGTTTTGACGAGTTGGGTGATGGTGGCATTGCTGTAATCACTCTTGTTTGCAATATTCTCTGCCTGCTTTATTGCCTTGTCGAAATCTTGCTTGCAGCCTCCGAAGCCTTTAGGCAGCTTTTGGAGTGGTCCATCGAAAATATTATGTATCGTGTCGAGATCATCCGCTTTGATGCCGACAACATCATCATTGTTAGATTCACGTTGTGTATTAGCGTTAGCTATTTCGGCGAATCTCTGCCTCAAGTGGGTGAGATCGTCCGCTACCTTCACCTTGCTCAAATCGACGCGTAATTGCTCTGCCATCGCTTTTAGCTCCGGAATATTCTTCACCTGTTCTCTTGCTGCTGGTAGCAAGTGTGAAAAGCCGTCTATTAATTGAGCTTTAGCCGCCGCTTTGTTTTGCGTTGCCAACAAAGCTTTTGCGTATGATAAGTGTGCGAAGAAGTAATTGTTGAGGGCAGCGTTTAACTTGCTAAAGCTCTGGAGGGCTTCCTGATGCAAATTGCTCCCGTTTTCGCTTGGGTGCCCACTTGTCAGATTATTAACAAGCTCGTTGCCCGTTGCATCTAAATTGCGACTTGCCAAATCATTGTTCTCTAGGTACTGAGGGGCGAGCGAATTGAGGCTTGATTGCAACTCTTTGATGTTTGCCGCTTTTTCGATGTTTGCCGCCTTTTCCTGGGCTTTTTCAAACTTTTGATCTACCGAGTCAATAGATTCAAACAATGCCTTAGGATCGCCCGGGCTTTGTTGAGATTGAGGAATTGATTCATTGGTCTCAGCCTTGGATTTGGCGGGAGGATGTTTCACTGGTCTTTCGACGTCGGAATGGCTTAATTCATGAGTTGCACTCTGCTCTACCGTGACAAGCGGCAAGTGTTTTTGGGCGCTCGAAATTTTCTCTTCAGAACCGTCCAGTTGCTTAAGAGCTCTCGCTTTTTGCACCGTGTCAGCGAAAACATTGGGGTCGAGCCTCTTTCCAGAGCGGCTTCCCTCATCACTCTCGTGTTTTCGCAACGAAGCGGACTGGTGTGATTGAAAGCTAGTGGTATCAGTCATTTTTTTAAGCGAGATCTTGAAATCGGTCAACTATTCGAAGACCAATTATTAGCGCTCGCTCATTACAACGTCGTAGTCGGAACTACGTATTATTCGCATTGATGAGACGACAATGCATGATGTTCGATTGCCCGTTTACCGCCCAAGTACACACCAGTATAAGAACTCTTGGCTCCTCTGCACAATTTCAGATTGACTTTATCAGAAGGTTTCGTCGTTATCTTGTGTTGTCTTAGAATTATCAGTTGTTTTCGAGTTCTGTTGCTCAGTTGTTTGCGGGTTCTGTTGTGCGGCTTTTCGCGGAGTCTGCGGAACCGGGTGCTCAGTTGTTAGCTGAGTCTGGCGTGGGTCTTGATTCCTGGGCGGATGAACGTCAGCCGTAAGAGAGTTAGTCAGTGCCAACTTTTCGTGTTCAAGCGCTCTCACTGGATCTTCGGTTGAAATGTCTTTCGGTATGTAGGCTTCAAAAAGATGGCACTGCAGTCCTTGTCCATCTGGGATTGCTTGGCATTCTTGCTTGAACTTTAGTTCTTCGACTGCCAAAACGTTCTTAAAAGGCTCGGGCAGCTTGTTTTGAACTTCTTTAAGAAAGCCGGCGACCGATTTTTGGTCCGTGTTTTTTTTTGAATAGCTAGTTATCTCGAGTATGCATTGTAAGTAAGCGTTACAAGCATCCCCCCCGTTTTTATTTACGAAAAAGCTCTTCGTTATGTTTGCGACGGCTGACTCAACGGTGGGCTTATCATCGTTGAGGGTCTCCTTATGAGCACCTATACCGCCGCTGGGCTGCGCATTTCTTTCAACTTCTCCTGGCATGAGTTTCCATCCTCCAATTGCATAGTGGCTTCTTTATAAGCCCTTGCCGGTGACAGCTTGGTAAGAGCGGTTGGGAGAATCACTAATGAAGCCCTTCAGAGGAGTCAGCCGAAACCAGTTCTTGCATGTACCTATAGGGGTCTGCGCTTGCTTTAGTGAGCTCTGTATTCAGTGCCTCATCAAAGTTATAGCCTTTCTCTGCGAAGCTACGCCTTGCAATTTTTTCTAGCTCGGGAAGATCGGGGTTGTCGGGGTCCAGAGCTTTTGCTGCGGCAATCGCGTTTACTGATTTCAGAGCGCTTATTACATCGCTTGGACCAGCAATATTTCCTTCAAAAGCCTCTAATGCAAGGGCATAATCACGGCAATCTTTGGCGAAGATCTTTGCCCTGAGTTGCTCATCGGGTATTTTACTCAACGTATCATCTGATAGCCTGCCTTCGATGCTCGAGTAAAACTCCTTAGCAGGATTTGGATTGTGATATTGACCATAACTGCCAACTGTGCGCAGCTCTTTGAAGGCAGCCTCAATATCGTGTTTGGGCTGATAGATTTTTTCCATGTCGACTCTAATTCTGTTGGCAAGCTCAGGGTACTGCGATGCTCCGTCTGGAATTTTATTGAGATTGTAGTCCGCATAAATAAACTGTGTGAGTGCAGACTCACCAAAGTCTATCTTTTCTTTTTTGAGGACGAAATGTCGATCCCAATCCGTTTTTGTGCGATCCTCGCCAAGTCCGTTGGTCAAGACATTCCACCAGCTCTTTGTGACACTATTGTTGAATTTTGGATCAACCCAGCCGTTTCGATCAGTTGGGGCTGAGCCCTCGCTCAACAAAGCCTCGCCACTAGCAAGACGAAGCACTAATGATTGCTCGCGGACCTTTGTGACTTCGTCTGGTGTTGTTGCATTTTTACCGTTCAGCGCTGTCAGCTTCTGCGTATCCAAAACAACAGCAGTTCGAGCTTTAGCGAGTTCTGTCCAGGTGGCTACCTGTCGATTGCGACCAGCCGCGGTGCTGAAATTTTTTTCGTCTTTCAGGCTGTTTAATGCAGCCATATACTCAGCGGAGTGTTTCCCGTGCCCGTTTACTTTCCAGTTTGTATAGAGACCCGCAACAATCCCAGTTCCCAGAAGCGCAATTTTGGCCACGGGACTCTCCACCTCCCTAGCGGCCCCGCCGAAAAGTCCGGTGACTGCCCCGCCTTCTGTGGTGGCCGCGAACCTGGTAGCCCTATGTGGTGTGGTTCCGTCGCCATCTATGACTCGATCTGCAAGCGCACCGAGGACCCATGTGGTTCCTATTAAACCACTCGTCATCAGACGATTTTCACCCCATCTTGAAATTGCAATGGCCGCAGAGATTGGAATGGCATTACTTAAGACACCGTTGTATTCGTGCTTGTCTTTCATCAACGCAGCGGCATAATTGACAGCCATAGCGCTACCCGCTCCCAGCAAAGCACCGTCAATGGCACCCCCGCGGATACGCTCAGCCCATTTTGCACCGACCACTTTGCCTGGCTTGGGTAAATTTTGAAAGCTAGTCATTCGATCTGTAATTTTCTGTTGTTCAGCGAGGCTTAGAACCGGCGATGGAGCTTTCTTAAGCATATGCTTGGCAATATTTTCTATCGCCTTATCTCCATCCAACTCACCGTCCCTCTGAAGCCGACTCAATTCCTCTTCGGCACCATCGGTAGTACCGTTTTCTCCGACCTTCAGGTGACTTCTAACCGATTCGAAATTCCCCGTCGTTGCGGAATCTCGAATACCACTCGCTAGATCAAGGTAACTTCTAATTTCTCCTTCACCAGCCTTGAGGGCTTTTTTGATTTGCGCATTTACTTTATCAATCGTAAGTTCTTTGTCTTGCATCGGATCGGTTTTTCGAAACGCACTCCATCTCGCTTGCAGTCGGCGCAAACGTTGATAATCGTCTTGGGGGTCTCCGCCTGCGTCCTGGATAAGAGATTTGAGTTCTTCTTTCTCTAATTTCGTTATTTTGCCGTTAATTTTCCCGACCAATTTAGTGAAGGTCGCCTTATCTTCTTCACGCAGATTTTCTTCTAAGCCCTTCATCAGGTTCTGGTGTTGTCTAGCGCTTTTATTTTGGGCGTCCTTTAAGAGGGCATGTGTCTCGAAAAATTCTAGAGCGTCCGCTACAGCTGCAGCTTTTGGCTTCCTCAAAAGGAATCTTGCGGACTTGATATCTGTTTCACGCACTACGCGATTCCCTATGAGCTTTGTTCTTATTGCTTGTGCTTCTTTCTCCGAAAATAAACCCTCAGAGGCGGCGTCTTTTAGTTTCCTTAAATCTGAGTTCAGTCCCTTACTTTCTTCTTTAGTTAGTTCATCAAGCACTTCTTTCCGGTCTCGAAACTTCTCTAATTTTTCGCTTTCGATTTCTGTGAGATCTCCTAATCCACGCGCCTGAAGATTGTTCAATTCTCGGTTCGTGGAAGTTATCATCTTGCGCACGTCCGTCTCAGCCAATTGAAATTCCTTCGCTGTAATGTGTCTAGAAAATTGCAAAGGCGTGTTGGACCGTGAATAAATAAAATGAGAGCCGCCTGCGAACAGTGCCCTTGCGCTAACCGGAAGCGCCCCGAGTGCCCCTGGTATCAACCACTGACTGACCGACCGCCGCCAGTCATTAGGAAGGCCAGAGGGAGTATCAATCGTTTTCAAATCCTCTTGCAATTGTCTAACGATCTGAGTGTGCTCGGACGAATTCTGCCTTATGCTCTGCTGCAAGCGTGGAGGCAATTGAAATTGCGAAGATTGACCTCCATTGTAGGTCGAATAGTCTTGGTCCCGACTATTTTCAAGCGCATTCTGCGCGTTTCTTACCTGATCCAAAATTGACTTCGGTGCTGTGTAATCTGCATGAAAGCGTCCGGTGCCTTTGAAACCACCATTTCCGTTAGATGCCTTGCAGGCGTCATATTGGGCTTGGCTCTGAGTATTAGGGTCGCAGTTCTGGCTTTCAGGTGGCTTCCCAGTCTCATAATCAACATATGAAAGCTTGTACGTAGTTTTATGCGCCAAGACTTCATTTAGCATCAACTTATGAGCTTCCGCATGCGTTGCATGCTGCTTAGAAGCCTTTTCTGGTGTGGCGTCGAGCGACATGAGATTCTCCTTCGGACAGACCCGCGATAACTCAGCTTAGAGCGTCCAGCAGTTTGTTTTGGTTACAGGGACTTGGGAAAAGCCCCACCAACAAGAGCTTTATTGTCTTCGCAAGCATCAAAAGATCACATGGGTACCCAATGCATCTGTTAAGTCAAATGGGTTGCTTATAGCCACGTAAGAATCCAACCCGACTAATTGGTCTCTGCTTGCCTAGTACTTATGGATGTCTCCCCCCTGAGGATAAACTTTGACTTCCTCTACCCTGATACCATAGAAATCAAGATCCTTGTAAATATGAGCCACATAATGTTGCCCAAAGGCTTGTTGTCCGTGAAGTACCCCTTGAACATCGCATTCTGGAATTGATATTTTGGCACTCGCTTTGTTAAACTCCCGAACAATCTCATTTTTCATAGCGTTTTCTTCTAACTTTGGACGATTGCCGCCCATATTATTCAGTATGTCGTCCAAAGCAATAGAGACGTTCCCGCAGTCTTTCTCACCCATGTGAGCTTTGAGGTGATTTATTGCCTCAGCGACGACCTTACGAACCTGCTTTTCATTCTCGGTAGTTAGGGCCAATTCCTCTAGCGGCTTTGGTGGAAGCTTCAGTTCTTCCGAGTCGCCCGTGTTAGGGTGGGTAAACTCGACCTTAGGCAGTGCTTCGTTAATCTTTGAAAATGCAATTTGTTCAGATCCATTAGGCAAATTCGGAATCGTCCCCAAAAGCTCTTTTGGACCGGGGTGTAATTGATCTTGTTTAACAACCGGATCGGGCTTCAGATCTGTTGATTTGGTTGATTCCAAATTGTATCCCATATTAGTTACTCCTAAATTGAAGGTGCAAAGCGCGCGGTGAAGCATCACTTCCGCTTATGCAATGATTATCAACTTAGCTTTGTTGTTTTCTCGTATCATCATGCGCCGTTCGCATTCCACTGTTCCACTGCAAGATCAGACTTTGTATTTATCTTGGAGATCATTCGATCAGTCACACATTCTGATAGTAAATTTTTACAGACCTTGTGCACAAGCTCAGCCACTACTTCCGGTGCCTCGCCTATTCTTTGATTTTTGATGAGATCATCGGATCATTGATGAAACCTGTGGCTGCCTTCTTTCAGCTTTGGACAGCATCCCTAGGTTCCGTTTTAAAAGCGTGCCTAACGGGTGCTGCTTGCCGAACGACTTTTCAATAATACGAATTCCTTCTTCTAGAAGGGTAATTGCTCGCTCTAAGCGACCCATTTCAAAGCATAGAAGCGCTTGAACATTTAGCAGTTCGGCATACTCCCAGCGCTCTTGCCCCAAGACATCTTTGATAATTACCGCTGCTTCCTCATACATTTTCTCAGCCAATGTGAACTGTCCCTTTCTTTGGTAGCTATTGGCGAGATTTTTTAGAGAGTTTGCAACGGATGGATTACTTCTTCCGAAGCAACTTGTGCGCATTTCCAAAGCCTTTGTTTGCAGCTCTAAAGCAGTATCAACATCGCCTTGTTCTGCGCATATAACACCAAGATTGTCTAAAGTGGTGGCAACATGGGGATGCCCGCTTCCGAATACTCTGTCAGCTATCTCTAGAACTCGTTCCAAAGAATTTCTAGCCCGACCAATGAGCTCTTTAAATAGTTTCGAATCTCCCGAAGTGATTGCCTCAATGGCTCGCACATGTTGGAGAGTGGCGAGATTATTCAATCCAATTACAATGATGTCGGAATCATCACCTTGCAATTCTTCTGAGAATTTGATCGATTTTGAAAATAGGGACTCTGCTTGCTCGTATTTCCCAAACTGCTTATAAAGCAATCCCAGATTATTGAGACCTTTGATCAATGTTAGTTGATTATGAGCCGGATATTGCTCATAAAGAGAAAGAGTTTTAAGGTAGATTTGTTCAGCCTTATCAAACTGTCCCTGGGCTGCAGTTACTAAACCCAGGTTGAGTAAACTTACAGACAGGCGTTCATCTTCTCTGCCATATTCTTCAGCTACCGCAAGAGCTTGAAGGAAAATATGCTCGGCCTTTGCATATTTGCCAAGGTTCAAAGCTTCATTTGCATCTGCAGTAAGTTCTGCCCACATAAAATGTTTTCTCCCTGGTAAGTCATTTCCTTATGTTGCTTCGACCAACCAAGGCAGCAACGGTTGGAGCGTTTCTAGATAATCGATAGCCTTTTCCATAGACAGTAAGAATTGAGACAGATGAGCCGATTTGATCGAGCCTATGTTTTATCTTTGCGATTGATCTTCTGATTCCAAAAGTAGATCTTTCGTTTTGCTCAGGTAGCAATTCCTGAATTTTCTCCGCGGAAAATAAATTGTGCGGATGGCTCAAGAACAACTCCAAGATTTCAAATTCATTGGTGCCAAGCGGCAGTTTTTCACCAAAGACCCATGCTGCACGACTATCCATATCCACTTTCAGCTCGCCGCATACAAGCGTATCGAGCTTGTATTCTTTACGATGCAGCATTAGGGTTATGCGAAATTTGATCGATTCCGAATCAAACGGCAATTTCATATACTCGTTAGCCCCGGCATTCAAGGCAGCTTCGTGGGCCGCAAATCCACTGCGCGTGCTTACAACCAAGATAGGTAGACTGCCACCGGAAAGTCGATAGCTACATATGTCCGTAAGTGCTTTATTGCTCAATCGATCCCATTCCACTATGAGCGCATCGCAGGTGGTGCCGGCTATGCAACTGGCCAGATCTCGCTCATAGACCACTATCTTTAAATCATGCGGTTTGACGATATCCTCAAAGACATGAGGCAAAATGAGCCCGGTTGCAAGCAATATAAGCTTGGCCATCGATTATGATCTCCAACTAACCAGAGAAACTAACTACAAAAGGTTGGCGAGGATTGCATGTCCTCAGAAATATGGTTCAATTTCTCACGTTGCAGGATGGTACTCGGATGCCAGTATCCGAGGCATATTTCGATGATGTCTAAACCACGACGTTGAAGGTGAGCGGCTCGGATCAATTCTCCGGTTTCGGCAATCACACTTGCTTGAACGAACAATATTTCGGCGAACTCTAAGCTTCGTTCTCCAAAGATTCTGCTGAGTATTACCTCTGCGCGCTTTAAAAGTTCGATCGCTTTTTCAAGGTTGCCCATTTTACGGTGTGTCTGCGCAAGGTTTGTAAGGTATTTAGCGGAAGCAGGATTAAGAAGCCCATGCATTGCTTGGTGCATGTGCATACCTTTCTCGTGCAGCTCCAGTGCCGCTTTATACTCACCCTGTTCCGCGTACACTACTGCCAGGTTGTCTATCACCTTGGCAGAATTGGGATGGTCATCTTCAAAAATTTCTTTTGTGGTGGCAAGTGACCTTTCTAGGCACTCTCTTGCCTTATCAATCATTGCTTCTTTTGTCTGTTTCTCTTTTAAAGGTGAAGCGGACTTTGCCTGAGCAAAATACAGTGAAGCCAAATTATTGAGACCCACTGCTCCCAGGGGATATGAATCTAGAACTAGTCCATCCGATGACTTGATTGCCGTTTGAAAGATGGATTCTGCCAAGGGATAGTTGCCGATTTTCTTGTAATGCAAACCGAGGCTGTTCAGTCCTTTCACAAGAGCGACTCGTTTACCATGAGAAACGTCCTCGTTCATAGCAAGAGCTCTCAAGTAGAGTTCTTCGGCCTGATCAAGCTGGTTTTGAGCACTCAAGACAAGAGCAAGATTCAGCAAACTTAGGACGTAGCGCTCGTCCTTGCAACCGAATTCCTTTGCAACTTCATGTGCCTCAGTAAGAATACGTTGCGCTTGCAAATAGTTTCCGGCTAGATAACTGGACAATCCAGCATGTGTCAATTGTTGCCAAGTCATACGTGCACCTAATCCTTTCTAATGGACGTCTCTCAACGCCCCTTATGCTAGAGAAGGGCGTGTATCAAATTTGTTCTTGTTTGCAACCACATATGGTGGAGCTACGATGATCTAGGCGAATCGACTAGTCGGTATCCACCACCTCTAACGCTTTCAATCAACTCGTTTTTGCCGAGTCTGAGTCTTTGGCGAAGTCTATTTACACTTTGTCTTACAGCCTTTTGAGAACAACTTTGACGCCAAACCGAAGAAAGCAATTCTCGGGAGCCGAATACTTGACTTGGATTCTTTGCAAGGAAGGTAAGCAAATTGAAATCAGTTGGAATTAGGCTTACGGGGCGGCCGCGGTAGTGAACGACATAGGCGCTGAAATCAATTAAAAGTGACCCGCATGTCACAAGCGTGTGTTCCCGAGTTGGTTTGCGGCGCAGCAAAGAATTGACTCTGGCGATAAGCTCATTAAGGTGAAACGGCTTAGTCAAATAATCATCAGTGCCGGCAAGATAGGCTTCCTCTTTGTAATCGATGCTTGATCTTTGCGTAAGAAACAAAACAGAGCCGTGTTTAGCTTTTCTTTTATACTCGCGACATACCTCAAGACCCGTTGCGTCTGGTAAATTCCAATCAAGAATTGCAAGATCGTAATTTGAAATTGAAATTTTAGTGACGGCCTCTTCTACACTATTTGCACAATCAACTAATGTGCTTTTAGTTTGAATAGCCTCGCAAACCATAGTGGCCAGGTCTTTATCATCTTCAACGACCAGTATTCGAGTCATTAACAACTCCTGTCGCTCACGATTTGGCGCTAAGCAGGCATAGAGATCGATGAGTTCGCTCTCTTTACTATCCTGTAACCCTTGCCGTGAACATTCTCAATCGTCACATTAGAGCCAATTTCAAGCAAGTTAGTGCGAATCCGCATCACACTTTTTCTAAGCGCGGCCGTTGCGCTTGAAGCAAATGCCGGGGCAAATATCTCAGCTAAGTCATTCATGCAGTGTGCATGTCCGTGATATCTCACCATAAATTCTAAAACTGAGAAGTCTCTTGGAAAGAGCCTTGAACGAATATTTCCAGACGAAATGCTATTAGTCATGGTATCAAGCGTAAGAGATCCAAATTTGAGAATTTCGAATTGGAATGTTTTATTTCGCCGAAGAAGAGCTGATATGCGACAACTTAGCTCACGCCCGTTTACCGGCAGAGTCATAAAGTCATCAGCTCCTGCTCTAAGAGCAGCTTCAACAGCATTGCCGCCGCCGCGTGTGCTCACCATCAACAAAGGAAGGTTGCCTCCAGTAAGTCGATAGGTGCGGCAATCAATCAAAGCTGTGTCGCTAATATGATCCCACTCCAATAGAAGAACATCGGCTGCAGTATCCGCAAGGCGAGAAGAAAATCCTGTTTCGTGAACGAGCGTGGTTAACTTATGGTCCTTTAGCATAGCTTGCAAGGAGCCCGGCAGAATTAAGCCGGTTGTAATCAAAACTACATTTGCCACGACACTCTTCTCCTTTCAAATGAACCGATGTCTAAACTTTGGGCGAGTAGCTGCTACTTTTCGCATTTACTTTTCAAATCACCGATCCAGAGATTCGCATGCCTTTTGGCCTTTTGCAGTTCCGCAGATAGTGAAGTGTCCTTAGTGGTGCAGAACCTTAAAGGTTCTGGAATGAATGATGGCATTGTGGCTGTAATAATTTCGTATTTGGGGCTGACGGATACACGGTGGTGCTTGAACGCGGTTATCGCAAATGCGAATTGGTTTTCTATGGCGGTTCGTCCTTTGGTTGTTTTTCAAAACCCCATGATTAGAGCGAAGTCAAGTCTCAATGCCATTTGCGAATGAACATTTAAGACATTGGCATTGGTTAAAGTGCTATTGTCGGCCGTGCATAGTTTGTCTTTCCTGGCCTCAGACCGGGCGGGTCTAGAACCCACAAAATCTGATTCTTCAAGAGAGCCCAAAGATTTAAAGGCGACAGAATCAATTACCCCTGGAATGTTAGGCACCGCTTCGTGCTATTGCTCTGGACTATTGATCACGTAGTCAGCAAAGCGTGCTAAGGACCCTTTAGAAACAGGCAGCATAAATTCTGAATTCGAAAGATGTTTTTGGGATATAGCCTGCTGTAATAAGTCTTGAGTACCTAGTCCGTCCTGCCCATTAAACACTACAACTCTGGTTCCTAGCCCTTTTCTGGATAACATAGCATTGACGGTTTGCCTATCTTCGTAACCAAAATGACCAGCTCCGCCCCAAACAACCGTCCTCGAATGGGGGTTCAATCTCGACACGTTATAAACAATATCTGTCCAATGTTTATTTCTATCTCGAATATCGTCGTTGGTCTGCGCCTTATCGATAGCCTTTACTCGAATTTTATGGTCTCTTGCAAATTTCAAAACCTTTAAGGTCTCGTCGGGATGCCAGGAATTCGCCTCATGTGAATCACTTAACAGCTTCATCATCTCTTTGTCAGAGAGCTTGTGTTCCATGAATTTGTCGAGCAGACCTTGCTTATCGGAACGTAGAAATTCGATTGCAAGGGTGTTCATTCCGTTTTGTACCAAACTTGGGAGAAGCTTTAAAAGCTCTCTCTGGTCCGCGGCAGCAGCGTGGTCTTCGCCGATACAAAGAATGGGCGTGTACTTGTCCCAGATTTTCGATATATCGACTGGCTCTTTATACTTCTCAACTTGATCCGCCAATTGTGGCGAAGCCGTGTCTATCCCAACAGGAGAGTCCTGTTTTGAAATGCCCCCGGCTTGTTTAGTCTGATCGCAAAAAAGTGAGTCCTTACGTAATCTCTCTGCACAGTCTATCTGTGTCTTTTCTCCACCCCAAGGCTTAACTTTGTCTAGCGCAGTATCCACGATATTCCGATCCCCATTTTGATTTCTTGCAACTAAATTCCAATACTTACAAAGAGTCAATGAAGGTCACTCTTCTCACAGTCCCAAAATTATGGCGCCGTTATTTTCGTCGTCGTAGGTAGTTCCGTAGGTGGTGTCATACTTGGGTCGCTTTTGCTTGCGCGAATCTCGGCTTGTAGCTTGGTTATCTCTTCAATAGTGTTTGGTTCAGAAGTCTTTGAGGCGCGTTCGCGCAGCTCGCTTCCTAGCTTATCTAGATCCTGCTTGGTTAACCCGAGCTTATTTCCAGCTTCTATGTATGCTTCTAACTGCTGGAAGTCGTTGTTAGACATGGTCCCGCTTTCCGTCGCTAGGTGGTTCATAGCTTTCACTAAGACATCATGCCTATTAGTTAAAATTTCGCTCCGCTCCTCGGGAGTGGGATCTTTTTCAGGCAGAGTATAAGGTGTCATCACAAAGTGGTGGTTTTCTAACCATGTCACTTTCACGCCTACTACCGCTGGATCTCGAAATGATTCTAGCTCTTCTTTAGTCAAGGGTCTGACGTCAGTGCTATTTTTCTCACCGGGAAATCTCACCTTCATTGCGCCATCTTTTGCAACTTCAATCTCCCCGTTGTCTTTCCCCAAATTCTTTTTGGGCTCAACCGTGAAGCCACAATCGAACTTTATTAATAGTTTGCCGAAGTCACTCTCAATTTCCTTTCCGTCGCGAGTAGGCGTTGTCTCTACGGAACCGGTAAACGGGACGGTAACTGGGACATCATCATCGGCCAGGCGAATTCGGGTTAGATATCGACTATCTGTGGGAGTGGGCTTACCTGAAAATGCCTTTCTATCTTCAAGTGGTACAACTTCACTTGGATTGACCGCGATATTGCGAGTATTCGGCTCGGGAAAATTTTCAGTCCAATTTGACATTTGGTAAGCTTTAGATAGTTTCGAATCTGACCGACTCCACAGGCGGTGTGTTTGGTCACCGCGGAACTCCGACTTCTCACAGCAACCTTAACGCTCTGATTGTTATAAATTCATTCCAGACAGCAATAGACAATCCAACTTTCATAGTGCGAGATTGCACCGCACCGTGTCTCTCCTTTAGGGGCCACAAACTTGTTCCCCAAGACACCGCGTATTCACTATAGTGCTACGGAACTAGCCGAACTAGACTCAACAGCTAGATCTGGAGACACACCATCAATGTCTGATTTACCCACGGGTAAAGATAAACCCTACGAGTGGCGAGCAGTCGAGAACGAGCTTGCGGTTGATGAGCACATAAGAGCGCGACGCTCGTTATTGGCCGATTGGTTGTCGGCAAACCGTGGCGCTAATCCATCGGCTACAGAAAAACATTTAGACTCTCTTTTACAAGACATCAAAAGAAAGGTTCGCGAAGGCGATTCTTTCGGACTGGCGGAAATGGATTTGCAAATTCAGAACGCCATCGACGCAGACGAGAAATATCGACACTCCTTTTGGAATGCAGGAAAAATAGGGGATTACGGCGCCAGGCTAATAGAGCTTGCCCCACTGTTTGGGAAGGGAAAATTGTTCACTCTGGGTGCTGCTGCAACCTCGAGTGCAAATTCTGTACATAATGGTGACCCCCTAAATTGGAAAATTGGAAATGGGGCTGCGGGATTTTTTCGCGGGGGCATTTCTCAAACAGTAGTGGAAGGTACTGATGTGCTTGCCGAACGCTTCACTATTAAAAGCCCGGCTTTAAAGGGCGCTTTTGCTGGTGTTTTAAACCGGGTACCCGCAAGCGTCCTTGATGCCGACAACTACCGGACTAAGGATGACAAATTCGACTTAAGGCTCGGACTTGAGCGTGACAGAGACCAGATTGCTAGTCCTAAGGCGCTTGCGACTGATCTTGTCGCACTGTTAGCCGCTCAAGGGACCAGTCAAGTCATTAACAGCCAGTTTGACGACATTCTTGAGCGCAACGCAGTCTTGGGTAAAGCATATAGCGGTGGCGTGATTGGTCTTGTAAATGGTGGAAGCATTCCGACACATCGAAATCATACAAGCTGGAAGAACACCGTTAAGAACATGGTGCGGGAGTCCGTGTTGACTGCGACTGCTGCCTCTATCGGCGGCAGCCTTGGTGATCGCAGTTTGGGCGTGCGTGAATTAAACGAGGAAAATACCGCAGGTGGTAATGACGTTGCTGCACCTACGCAAAGACCTAAAAGGAAACTAACACGAGAAAGTCCTCCAATTCAACGCCAACAAAGACGACAACGTGAGGAGGAACCTCATGCTGCGAGCCGTCCGGTCCCAAAGCGACAGCCAGAGCCGCGGTCTCCTTTTCCTGTCGAGTCGCACCAGCGAACTTCCTCTGATACCACTTTTAGTAGCACTGCAAGGACTGAACCGCAAGTGGGGCAAGAAGTTCAGCTCTATAGTGTTGTTGGCGAGGTTCTGAGTCTAAAGGACAAACGCGCACTCATTAAGACAGGTGCTGTTTCTTTAGTCCCAAATACGGAGACTAAGACCGGCTCCATGTCCGACAATGGCTATAGCACGACTGGGTTTTCTGTAGATCATGATGGTAAGCAAATCCATTTATACTCGAGAGCAGGTAAGCTATTTGCAGATAAGCTGGATTACGAAGCAACAAGGGGTAAGAGAGTTTGCAAACCTCAACAGGTCAATGGGCTAATTTTTGAGAAGGCCACAAACCTCCATCCTCCTTTACAGGCACGAATGAATGAAGCGCAATTTCAAAGTAGTTTTCCGCAGATTGCTTCGACAATGCAAAAGGTTGGCGAAGAAGTAACTTACAACGGCCTGGTATCAAGAGTTGCAGGTGTAAGTTTGATTGAGCCTCACGATTTAGTTATCAAAGGGCCTTTCAATGAAAGCGTCATGGACCGGTCCCGCGTGAACAGACCGGAGGACTATAAGCCGGTAGTTGTGCAGGAAGATAGCGGACCAAAATTATATTACGCTGATCAACTACCACGGAAGGACAGCCACAAAATCTTTGAGTTTCGGCCATTTGCAGACGGAAGTGGATATGAGGCGATTCAACAGCCGGGGTTATTGCTTTGGGATAATCATCCTGGTGCTTCAACAACGGAGGCTGTGGTATCAAAACCACCAGCGCTAGCCGCAGAACCTAAAGAACCAAGAACCAATCGGACTACAGAAAGTATCTATAGAGAGCTTTTAGTCAAAATTACAGAAGCAAGCGATCCCAAAGCCTCGCATGACGCGCCATCGGAGCTGAAGCAGTATATCGCGCAAAATCTATCAACTCTAACGACAAAAGAAATTCACCGGCGCGTGGGAGAATTGGAACTACCAAATGCTCAAAAGAATCGCGGCTGGGATATGGTGCACGACTTCTATTCTAGCTTGCTAGCTGGGCTCAAAAATGAGGGCGCGAGGGCAAAAACACCTGAAGAGCAAGTTGACTTTCTAGAAAAGAGCTTGAGAGCCGGTCCGGAGATTCGTTATTCTATGGAGCATAACAACTCACTTGCATCTAATCCTGAGCTCAACTCCCGCCTTAAAAATCTACATGAAGCAACGATAAGCTTGCAGCTTGCTGTTACCGGTGGGGAAGCGCAGGATCAATTTGAGAGCAACTCAAAAAAATTATTGCAAAAGCTATTCACCGGTGATAAGACGCCTGAACAAATGCAACCGAAGGAACTCAACACTTATATCAAGCTGCAATCGTCACTAAACGAGTATGTCGACAAGTCGTTTACTACAGAACAAAATCGAACAAAAGTTAAGGGGATCATTCAAGATGCAATCGACGGTGTCGGCATTACTTACACGCCAGAGTTTTTAAGCCAAACAGCCACTTCTCCTACGCGTGAGGGGATGAATCAGGTTATTCAACTAGCTTCGAAGCTTAGCGATACTGCAATTCAAAGGCTTCGCAACACAGAGATTGAAAGCTCAGATGGTAAGCGTCGTTTAAGCCAATTAAGGAATAACGTGCTGACCGCAGCAAAAAATCTGCGAGAAATTGAACCTAAGCTTTTCAATCTTGTTAGGGGAGTGCAGCCCGGCACCGATGCCATTAAAGATTATAAAGACGAAGTTATCGATGCCATCAAAGATCACGGACAGCACCTAAGCGATCCGCTGTTCAGATCCGTAACCGACAACGGGGCACTCACAAAGAGTGAAAAGCGAAGTGCAATAGATATTATTACCGAAGCTTATCATCCAAGTGTTGCTTCCAGCAGCATTGGTCTTCGGGATTTGTTTAATAGGACATCAGCGAATCCTAATTGGTCAGATTTAGAAAAGTTGACAAATTATCTTAGGCGAAGTGGGCCTGACGCATTGAACTTAATGCGGAGCTCTCGCGAATCTAAAGCACAAGATCCATTTGACGACTATATGTGGACATACGGAATGGGATTTGGACCAAGGACCCCGAGTGAATCATTGAGACCGGTGTTGACTGAATTTAACAATGCAATAGATTCGGTTGCGGCCGATAACGGTACTCTATCCCCTGAGATGATGCTAAAGAACAAAGACTTTCAAAGTTTGCAAGAGCGATTAAATCGAGCCTACTCTCTAGCCCTGAGTGATCCGGGCATGCAATCGACGGTTAACGTGCTCAAATTCGATCTATTCAATTCAGCTATGAACAAAGCGCACGCTTTAGAAAAGGAAGCCGGTGGGAAGACGGATAAGGCGGAGGAAGCAAAAGAAAGAAGAAAGGCGGAAGTTGTTAAAGCAATTGCAAAAAGGGTAATTGATGCCAATACATTCGAAATTCCAAAGCCGGATTCTCCAACGTTTGAGCCTTACAAAGAATTGTTTGGCATGGCAGATGCGGCGAGCGGCAGGTGGGTTGAAACAGGATTAGTCAACGAACTAAGAACAGCAACGAAGCTAGACAAGCCCCGCATCGAGCTTGACTTTGATAACAGGCTATTGCAGAATCCCAAACTAGAGAATTTGGTTAGGCAAGTACGCGATATCACAACCAATTGGGACGATTATAAGGTGCTTGATCCATTAGTAAAAGCGGTTGAGTTACCACAACTAATGAACCGACTGGGCAAATCTAACCCAGGCTCTGCCGAAGAAAAGCTCCTCATGCGTGCTCTAAACCTTCGAATCGATGCCACCACATCAGATGACGTTTTCAAAGGATGGTTGGAAAGAGCTAAGACATCACCGGGAAGTGAAATTTCTGGAAAAACTTGGGACGATAGTCTGTCCAATGAGAATCGACTGAAGGCTTTACAACGTTTTCTTTTTCCTGCAAGAGGCGCTAACGAAAGCGGAGATTCCGACGGGGTTTTGAATGAGCAGCAACGAGAATTACTCCAAAGATATGCTAAAAATTACATCAATCAGGCTCATGTAAAAACGAGAAGCGCAGAAAGTCGGGAGTACGAAGGAGACCAAGCCATAGCGAGCGAGCTCCGCAGGTTGCGCATTGAGCCAGCATCATCGAGTGAGCCTTTAACCTCGGAGGAGGAGAAGGAGGTTGCTAACATTCTTTTTGGCGACCAACGGTATCCGAAAGATCGCATAGCCACTCTTAATAAGCTCTTCTCTTTGTATGATCCGTCAAATGATGTGTCGCCACCCGGTTCTGCTAGCAAACCTCACGCTTCGCCAGGATCGATAACCCGATTGATTGACTTAATTAACGATGACCCAAATCTGTTCAGCGAATTGACTCAAGCCTGCGAAGCCAATCCAGAAAAGCAGAATCATCTTCTCACACTCGTAGCACAACTAGCAGAACCGACTGAGCCCCATCAATATAGGGCTACCGCGGATGGTATCAAAGATGTTCTTTCGAAAATCGCGGAATATCGCGATAGTCTAAAATCACCAGTCAAAGTTGGCACATCAAGCGTCTCTGAGCAAAAGAAGCAAGAGGTCATGTCAGCGCTAGCTAGAGCAATTAATCTGGGTGATCGTGATGTCGCGTTTAATAGAAGAGTGCAAGAGTTTACAAGTGAAGGAACTGATGCAACAACAGCGCTGTCCCAAACTCATAAAGAATTTCAAGTCCAATATCAACGTAAAGAAGAAATGCAGAGCGAACTAGAAAAGCTTCTCTCCAAATAACTATTCGTGATTTTAGGAAGCGAAGACATTCGGCAAATCCATTCGCATTCTTACTTGTGCACCATAACTAAATTGTCATACGCGATCACATAGTCTAGCTCTAACCAATTGATTGGGCTAAGTCAATTGTTCTCAAGCGTAATAGCTGGGAAGTGGCGTAAGTGATCGTAGCAAATAGTCAAGCAAGAGGCCGGAATGGTGCTCTCTGAAATACTGCGGCTGGGTTTGTTGATCTTGCCGCGCCAGACGACTTTTAGAGCCAACAACACGGACGCAATTAGAGCCGCTAAAGCCGCGCTTGTTCTATTTTTATGGGTCTCACCATTTGTCTTTGCAACAGCACTCGCTCAAACTCAATCCGAGCAACCTGATGGACAGCCGATGCAGCAGGATGATACCAACACGGCATCAGTTAGTTCTAATTCGCAATCACCAACCGGACAATTAGCACCTGGAGCCCTAACCACGCAGGGAACAACTAACCCTAATACCTACACCGACACCGCAACTGAACTTACTACAATTGCCCAGCAAGCAGCAGAGAACGAAGAACAGCTAGCTGAACCGATAACCGGTTGGGTTGACCAACAGCTCCTTCAAGGCACAAATCAAGATCAAGTGGGTGGGGTAAATACTTACTCGGATCTGAAACAGTTTTGGAGCAACGACATCGTTGGTAATTTATTCAACAATATGGGACAACTCATTGGAAAATGGGCCACGGAGTGGATCCATGGCTGGGTTGTGCCAATTGTTCAATACCTAACTTCTTGCCTACGAGTTTTCGTCTTAAATCCTAATATTGCAATTAATGGCATGCAAGGAAGTTCAGCACAGAATGACGACATCTCCGGTTACGTTCGCCAAGCGGCAGACGTCATGTATGGAATCGCTGTTGATCTTCTGCTCCTTCTCTTTATCCTTTGCATTTGGAAATTCTGGGTAGAGCAGGCCTGGCGAGGTGGAGCACATGCCATGAGTGCCATTGGGCGACTAATTTTTACTTCAGGCATCTTGCTTGCTTGGCCAACCATCTATGCTTTTTGGATTGAGATAAGCAATGAGATGATCCATGCCATTTATTTCAACAGTGCTGATCAAGTGCAGATGTTGGATGTAGCCATGTCCAAGGCGATAGAAGGTGGTATCGCCGGCAGTATATTCTTAGCAGGCAGAACTTTTGCACCAGTTTTAGGAGCCGCCGCCGTTCCCTGGGTTGGCGGTTTGCTTGGCGGTCTTGTTTCCTCCGTAGGGCTAATCCTCTTCCTTCTATTATCCGGAACGATCATCCTGCAACTCACTTACATATTGGTACTAAAGGCTACTCAAACTGCACTCCTTACTGCTCAGTACATGTTTGCACCGATATTTCTTGTATGCTTCGCCGTGCCTGATACGGAGCGAGCTGCTACGGGATATGTTCAGGCATTTGTCGAGGTAAGCATTTGGACATTTGTTTGGGTTGGGTTGTTGAAGATAATGGTCATCCTAATGTTTTCTGACTTCAACCCATGGGGCAAGGTGCTCACTGCCATCGGTATTCTGCAAATCATGACGCAAGTGCCGACATTCATAGCTCGTGCAGGCATAAGCCCCGCCTCGCACATTCTAGAGGAATTGTTAGTTGGTGGCTTTGCCGGCGCTGCGCTAGGAGCCTCCAATGCTCTCCAAGGTTTTAGCATGGAAAAACTTGGTCAGTTTGCGAATTGGCAACACAACAAAGACGCCCACCCTCTCAATAAACCAGCGGCTCTATCGCAGGAACTGAATGTTCCTCAAAGCGGGCCGCCTGCGCTTCAAGAGATGAATAATCTGGCAAGAGGACTACTTGGTCAAGATAAAGATGGACGCAATTTAAAGGCTGGACAACAGCAACAGTTAAATCCCCATGGCCCCCCGCGCAAAACAGGCGATCAAGAGCAAAGTCAGGAAAGGGCAAATCAACAAGAACAACAAGAAAAGCAACTTCAAAATCAAGCTGGTCATCCAGAAGCAAGTATGACTCCATCCGAGCGGTTGGCAGCTGCGCTGCGAGGCGAGAGTTTGCCGAACCAGGCAAACCAAAGACCTCTGTCAGCCGTAAATGCCAACGCACCAATCCCAAGTCCGGATCCCACCACAAATCCGCAGAATCTGGCCGAACATATTGCCCAGCTAAACCGGGAGCAATCGCAGCGCCAAAATGCCGCAACAAAAAATCCGGCACAGCAGCAAGAGGCACATTTGGCACCTGGGCAAACGACGGCTGGGAACCCTCAAAATGCATCACAAACTCAAGTAGTCCCCGAGCAGACTGCCACCACAAGCGGTGCCCAACCTCTGAATACGCTAAGCGTTCAAGGCAACGAACGCCAAGAGCAACAAAAAGGTGGCGCTCACCAAAGCGTCAGGCAGCCGGATAGTGCTAGCACGAATCCGGAGTCAGACTCCTCACGTTCCATTGCCGATAATGCCTTAGAAAGAGTCCGGGCTAACGCAAGTGGAGCTCCGAAGACAATTGACAAGCACGGCTCGCAGGTATATGGAGGATTGCCGGGTAGAGAATTTGACCGGATGATCCGCGAGTCAACTATTCCGCAAATTGCAGGTGCTGAATCCACTCAAGTGCGAGGGAATTGGCGTGACGGGGTAACCTCGATAATGTATGGGGCTAATTCAACCGAGGAAGAACAGGCAGCCGCTAGACAAGTAGCTGGTATTGCAACAGACCTACGACGAGACCCATCGATGACGGAAGCGGCTCGCCGGGCTGCGTCCAAGAACTTAGGCGGTGGAGTAGCAAATGCCATTGCTGATAATTTTGTAAGTAACACGGGAGGTTTACCGCAGTTTGCCAATCGCAGTAGAGTCGCTCGTCACGAGCAGGAAATGTTTAGGGCAACCATTAATGGTCTTAGTGCCTGGATGAGAGGCGAAGAGGGTAATGAGGTTACCGAAGAGGTAAACAGGCGCTACGGACCAGCTAATAGAGACGGTGGTGTACCTCTAGCCTCTAATATGTACCACTCGATGAATCCTCTCGCCTCCGCCCAATCCGGATGGAACATGGACTACGGTGCCATTAAAGATTTCATTGGGGCCCAAGGTGGCGATTACTCAGCAGCTAACAGGGGTTCTGCAGCGAATGTTGCCGTTAGGCAGATGCGAAGAGACATGCAAGGACATGCATTCCGCGGGGTAGCTGGGGTTCTTACGCAACTATCCTCCGATACGCTAGGAGCGGATGCACCAGTTCATCTTCAAGAGGCCTACATGCAGTTGGTTGGTAGGGGTATCTCCGAGGACGTCGTCTTTGCTGCTGCCGCTGTTCATGAAGCTGCGCCAGGGCAGGTTTCAGACCTGGCCCTGGTTCAAAGAGTAGCTCAGCTGGGCAGCGCATTATCTGGTGGCTCGCCGCAGGTCTCGCAATATCAAGCAGCTTGCTCTCGTATTTTAGTTGATAGAAAAGCGCGGTCTGTAGTTTCCGGCGGCGGCGTAAGTGTTGATACATTGGCAGTTCCGCAAGTGGAAGGCATACAGCTTGGTCCTCACACCGCATTTATAAATGAGCAGAGCGTTGGTGGTGGTGGCTACTCAGCGGAACAATTAGTATATCTAGAGGGAAATGCTGCCCAGCAAAGCTTCAGTCCGGCAAGCCTTTCTGGCTATGTACCTCGCGTAGAAAGTGCACCCGCTAACGCCACGGTTCGATTCATTCCGAGAGGTACCGGCGGTACAGCTTACAATCTGGCGCAAGCGATAAACCTTGACGCTAACTCGGGATCAAATCTGCCACCACGCGTCAGCTATAGTGGTGGCACAGGCGGTTACGCCTCAGATCGCAATGATATGGTAGTTGATGCTTATATTAGATATCAACAATCTGGTGGAGGTCCTGATGCCGGAGGTCTTGCACTGGGAGGTCTAAATCAAAGTGGTTGGCATATCAAAGAAAATGCCCAGCAAATTCAGGTGCGATTGAGAGATGCCGGAGTGCCACCAGAAACGCTCAACAACGAGCAAAACATGGAGGTTTTGTATACGCTCATGAACGTGAGCGCGGCTGGCAATAATGGCGTACCAGAAGAAAATATAATTTCTGCTGCTGCCCATGTTGCGCAAGCGATGCCCGCGCAAGCATTCAATGCAGATAATATACTAACCGTCTCACTTCTCATGGAATCTAATGGTGACCGTCACTATTCACCTGCTGAAATTTGTGCAGCTCGCAGCCTCATTGAGAACGTCGTTCAAGATACTGACAGCATCGAGCAGGCGAGATATGTTGTTCGGCAAGGCAATATAAGGCAGTTAACAAGTCGCCCGGACTTCGTGCCGAATGATAATGGCGGTGGTAACGGGGCTGTGGTGGAGAGAATTGCCAGGGTTTACACGAACAGCTCAAGAAATCAGTCAAATACAGGAGGAGGCCCTTCGCCATATTCGAATCCAAACTTCCGCGAACAATTTGATCCAAACTCTTGGAACGGCACACAGCGTGCAACGGGGGATGTGCAAAGACCGTTTAGAAACAACCGCGGATCTTTTCCGGACTCTTATCAAACGGACAACCAAGACTTGCTCTTCTAATTGATTGTAGGTTGGCGGGAAATGAAACTTAGAGAGCTGACTCGCTATTTGCGCAGCCAGCTCTCTAAGTTTAGAGAAAAAGTAATTCCAAGGACCTGATTAAGTGGTATGTAATTTCAGATCCGGAAGGTGGTGCGGATGACTAGAGTTTTTAGAAATCGTCGTTTTGAAATATCTTGCCGCTTTTCTATCTATTTTTTCCATATCGCCCAAAAGTACACTCAAAGCATATTCACGGCACACATCATTGGGAGAATTTTTAGTATAGGGAGATTTCTCAAGGTTCCTCAGCACATTGTTGAGTTGTTTTTGTGCTTTCTTATCTTCAGGATGATGATGAGCATCCTCGTAAAGCTTTGCATATTCCTTTGCACGGTCATTTATCTCTTCCTTAGGAACAGCACAGAGTACATCAGCCATAGTAAAACCTCGTTATTTGTTTAAGTTCGCGCAGATCGAATCTGTCGTTTGCGCTGGATCCAACTAATCACTATATTCTTTCTATTGTGATAATTGTGTCTCGCATGTTCTAAATCATCTTAAAACAATGGTGCGCACCAGAGCAAAAAATAAGTTGTCGGGCAGCAGTTTGCGCAGTGCCAAAATGCCTTGCGAATTTACTGGATAACGAAGACGCCAGCTCCTGTCTGTTGCGGCGTGCAGAATAGTCTGTGCGACAGCCTCCGAGCCGGGCGCCATTTTACCAGACTCCTGCATGTTTTTCATGGCTCGATTGACGAGGGCATCATATGCACTGAGCCCTGGCTTGCGCATAATTTCTTGAGAGCGTTCATAGAACTCTGTTCTAATCGGGCCTGGCTCTATCAATTTTACGCGTACTCCGAACTGCCTGAGTTCGTGCTGCAAAGCCTCTGAAAAACCTTCTACGGCAAATTTAGTCGAGTTGTAGACGCTATAGAGAGGAAAGGTAAAGAGCCCCCCCATAGAGGAAACATTGATTATTGTGCCCTCCCTTCTTTCGCGAAAATGTGGCAGCACCTCGCGCACTAAATTCATGAGACCAAAAACATTCGTTGAAAATTGTCTTTCAACTTGTTCCGGCTCTGAAGCTTCAAAAGGACCAATCAGACCATACCCTGCATTGTTAACTACAACGTCCAGGGAGCCAAGCCGACTCATAGCGAAAGCAAACCCGCTTTTTATCGATTCACCATCAGTGACATCTAGGCTAACTACAAAGAGATTTGCTGAAGGTGGAAGCTTGTCAGCAACCGCTTGGGGATTTCGCATTGTTGCAACAACTCTCCAGCCCTCTTTTAGAAATAATTGGACACTACTTAAACCTATGCCCGAAGAGGCTCCCGTAAAGAGAATTGTTTTCATTTCTAGACTGAAGCCACCATTGATTGGGTGTTCCGCGGTGTATAGGTCTTTGTATAAACCTCCTTAATCCTTGATTCAGCAATTAAGCGGACGAATTTAAATCCAATTTTCTTATACAGTTTTGCTGCAACTTCATTAGCTGTGAACAGACTAAAGTCTCTGGCAGAACCAATTTCATTTACATACTTCTGTGCGTGCTCATCCAGATAGTCCACTACAAGAGCGCCGAGTCCGCAGCCTCGCAAGTCTCTCCTCACATTTATAAAACCCCAGAAACCGTGGCTGGGAATTACGTATCTTTTACCAACATCTTGATCATCCGGCACTATGCTACCGGTTGCTAAGAAGTCGCCGGTTTGACGGTCCAGGAAAATAAATGTCTCGTAAACCTTATCCTCAACGAATTCAGGATTGGCGTGGTGTTCAAGAACCCATAAGTAAGCGCTATTAGGAAGCGGTTCGCCATTTTCATCTGCACCATATTCGCCACCATCAAGATTCGGTTTAAGACTTAAAGCCCATTCTTTGAAAATTTGCCGCGTTTTTTCATCACCGGAGTTAAAAGTAGTTACCGTGACATCGTCAATGGTGTATTTCCTTGTGGTGCTAATCATTAGAAGTGTCCTGCTATCCAAACTACAATCGCCAACCTTACCTTTCTACTAATTACAAAAGCGTATGAGTAGATTGCATAGTTAGCACGATGAAAATATTTCAAACAATTCTGCTTGGCTAAGGCTTAAGCCGAACCTGAATTTGTCTGATTGAGCAATCTGCTAATCGAACACGTTTTTTACATTTGCTTGCTACTATTACAATTTTTGACGGAGTGCTCCTACACAGATGTCCATCACCACGAAAGAAGAGATAAGCAAGAACAGAAAAGAATTCACAGATAAACTCAAGACACTATCGCTGCCCAAAGGGCTAAAGGTTGGAGTTGTTCTCATTCATGGTCTAACAGGCATGCCTAACGAGATGCGCTCCACGGAGAAGGCATTTGAATCGATTGGCTGTGAAGTTGTGACACCAATGCTTGCCGGACATGGTGGTACTCATACGGATTTGCTCAAAACAAAGTGGCGAGATTGGGTTAACAGTGTCCGCGCTCCCTTGCGAGAGCTTGCGAATAGGTGCGATCAGGTTTATGTCGGCGGACTTTCAATGGGGGCACTAATGCCTGTACTTTTGGCTGTAGAAGAGCCAAAAGTACAGGGCATCTTTTCAATGTCTCCCACAATAAAATATGATGCTCAAAATAGCTCCAATCCTGCCCAGGTCTTTATTCCGCTCGTAGACTTGTTTCCCTTCTTAGGTGACATCTTCTACTGGACTGAAAAACCCCCTTACGGACTCAAGGATGAGCGCTTGGTGAAAATGATCACAAAGGAGCTGGAGGCTGCTAAAAACAGCAATGGTAGCGGTGCAGATGCCGAATCAGGGTTTAGCCAATTCCGAACTTATGCGAAATCTCTTAGACAGCTCCAGCATTTGGTGGCTCAAGTAAAAAAACAAGCACCGAAGGTGCAATGCCCAGTTCTTATTCTGCACAGCCTCGAAGATACGATTACAACGGCTGAAAATGCCAGGATTTTTCATAGCTGGCTGACCGGCTGCAGTGATAAGACCATAAAGTTCATTGATGGTTGCGATCATGTGCTACCGGCAGATCTAAAAAAAGAGGAAGTTGCCTATTACTGTGCCGAATTTGCTTGCCGAATTGCCAATGCACATTCTGGATGAGCGAAAGAATAATCGATAGCGGTCCGATGGTTTCACTGAGGTAAGCGCACTATCTAGTTGAAGGTGTGCCCCTTTTTTCCTAAAACGATTGAGTTTTTGCTCTTGCGATCTCTCTTTAATGATTCATCAACCCAGTATTTGTTTGCTGACTGCAAAAGGCTTGTGTTGGTGACACGGACAGCCTTCAAGTCCGCGATCGGCTGTCCGCAATCTCGGCACTTCGTTACAGTCTCGCCAGTAGTAAGAGTCGGTACATGCCCGTTAAACTCGCACATTCTTGAGCGCAAGTTTCGTCCTTTCGTTGAACATAGAGAAGTAACACACGCGTGCAGTTCCTTCAGCAAAGTCGTCACCTTTACAGCGGTCGGTACTTTCTTCGGTCGGTTACTTGACCAGAGTTGCTTTAGATTTCTTACCGCCTCAGCATCCAGTCCGGCTTGCAAGTTTTCGCATTGAGGTTCCTCCATATTCACAGCACAATTGCCGCTACTCAGGAGAGAACAGTAGAAATCTTCCTGACAGATCGTGTCTGATTTGAAGCTTTGCATATCCTGATTCATATGTCCTCCTGAATGGTTATAAGCCATAACATTGAATTTCACGCCTAACATGAGCAGTCTATTGCTGTGAAGTGACAGAGTGCCGTCAGATTTTCGCCAAATTCGCGTCGTTTCATTAAATCGCAAGACGCTTGTTCGTGCTTATAACCAGGTGCAAAATTGTCACTCATTTGCTCACTCCTACCGAAACATCACTCGGATGCAAATGGAGTATGTGACCACTTTCGTATTGGTTTCGTATCAAGGCGTAGAAGCTCGCGCTTATACAGATTAGGGGCTGAGAGCTGGGATGCGCCTCAGTAGCATCTGCGAATCAAGAAGCGGCTTGGTTGAAGAGAATAGGTTGGACAACGTGAAGAAGATAAGAGATTATTTTGCTTTTGCTAAATGACGGCAGCATGTGGTGCCGAGTTTCATTATCGCGTGTTAGGAACTGACAGTGGTTTTCTCGGCTTATATAATGGAGCTGCCTAGAATTGAGCGACGCAGTTATGGAACATCAGGTAAAAACCGACGATCCTGTTTTGGAGCAAATCGTTCGGCGGCTAATTCAAACATACTGCCCCTTGCGTATTTATTTGTTTGGGTCACGCGCGGCGGGTACTCAAAAAAGCGGCAGCGACTATAACATCTTGCTTGTGGTCAGCAATGATACTTCCAATGATCTAAAAACTGCTAATGCGGCCTACAGGTGTTTATGGGGAATTAGAGCGTCCATTGATGCAGTTGTATGGACAGAACGCGAGTTTGATAATATGCTGCTTGTGGAAAACAGCCTGCCAGCGTACGTTGTTCGCAAGGGAATGTTACTCTATGCCACTTGATCCGGTCAGATTAACGGATACTTCTTGCACTGCCTGAGCCACCATACTTTTTGTTGGATCCAGCAAAAACATCAGAAGGCTTTAAAGAGGGTTAGTGCTGCTGTAAGCACTAACAATTCTAGCCAACGACTGTTTATCATCAACTTTCTTATGCTCAGCGTCATTGAACACTAGCAAGTCGGTCAATTTAACACCATGAGCTAACGGTGTAGGCTCACTGACTCCCAACTCAAATTCGACCTTGGCTTGAATGAGAAGAGCTTGCGCATTTTGAACTGCGATACTATCGGTGGTGCCAGGTGTAACCTTCTGTGTTTGCTCATATTGATAAATACCGCTAGCAACTAATGCTGGCATTCGTTCACTTTGTGACTGCTTTTCCTTTATCACGCGAGGATCATTGGCACTTGACACATGCAATCTCTGTTCTATTTGCTTCTCATTTTCCAAGGTTATGAAAATAGAATTCTCCGCTTGTACGTATCTAGCTGTTTCACCCCCATCTAGGGAGTTTCGCAACTTAACAGTTGGTTTGTCACTAACAAGAACCCAGTGCCCCCAATAGTTTTGTAGCGTTGGGGATTTCGTTTGCAGCGCTTCTATATTTAGATTGTCCAAATTAATTGTTCCATCAGCATTGATTGGATTCTTAATGGTTTGCTCATTCGAACTCTTAGTCTTTGAAGTTTGCTTCAAAAGTGTCTGGTCAATTCCTTTTTTCTGCGGCTTTTGAACGCCATCATGTTTGAGCAGAGTATGGTGTTGTGATTCTTCATGTCTTGGTTCCCTCGGTTTACTAGTCGTGGCAACCTTACCATTCATATGGTCATTGCTATCGATTGCACCGAGAGGGGGTATTGTTAAAGTTTCACCGACTAAAATACAATCCAGATTTCGATGCTTTTGTGCAAAGTTATTTTCATTAGCAATATTAGCTACCTCCTCAGCAATCTGGCTGTTAGAAGGTTGCACACTTTCACTATCTTTTAGATAATTCCGGGCAATACTCCATAAGCAGTCTCCGCCTTGGACTTTGATGCGTACAGAACTGGATCCAGCATCACGGGTTTCGTGTTGTTTGTCCTTCACGCAATAGAGCGATTCTGTCGACCGAAGTAACTGCTGTCCCCGCATCCGGCGGCGGCGATTTGGGCTTTACGGGGTTGTCCATGCGATGTTCTCCTTGGGTGGAAAACACAAAATCAGAGGCTGCGCTCTCCGAATAAGGGAAGAAAATAAATGTCGTGAGCCAAGCTAGTAATTGTGCTTCCGGCCGTTTAAGACCATGGCTATTTATAGGTCAAAATGTGTGACATTTCCGTATGAGGAGCAAATTTCAGGGTGGGGTTTTCTCACCTTAATTTTGAACGCAGCTCTCTGTAAGCCATTTCTATCCCTGTATTTTGCCCTTAATGTCACCGCATATAGTACTATTTGGGTAAGAAAAATAGTTAGGCTTGGTTACTGCTTTATGTTGGGGTGATTGAAGAGACTGAAGGGCTTTTGAATGTGCCATGGGCATACTTCTTAGTGTGTGCACCGCCCATGGTATTAGGCGGGTATTTCAATATCAAATCTATAAGAAGAGATGCATAAATTAATGGAACCCCAAAATGATTACTGGCTCTTCACAGCCAATAAGCATTTTGAAGTTGGAATTCAAAGAATGGGCTGGGAACTGGTCCAGACAATTTCCACCATGGAATTCGTCCGTCAATCACATGAGCTGCTTCACGCTCGGCCGAGCTTATTACTGTCGAATGCCAGAGCAGATGCCGCATATCAATAAAACTGACGACACTCACACCCCATGAAACCTTGGGATTTTCAGACGCCCTGAATCATACGAAATTATCACGGAGGCTCTCTATTATGAATATACAGGGTGAGTGTCGCTGGATTAGCGTTGCAGCAAGCCTACTGAAAATGGCACTACCGGAACGTCGCCGCGGAGAAAACCTATGGAGAAATATGGTAGCGATGGGTCACTTCACCCAACCAGCGGCATTCCTGATGCCAGCCAGTTATACGCACAGTTGATCACATTTCCGATACTAAATCCTTTGGTGGGCAATCATTACCACCCAGATGCCAAGAGTGATTCAAGCCGGACGAAGCCAGTCCTGGCTATCAGTGCAAATGATAAAAGATTTCTACACGACCTGGGTGGAGGAGCGCTACCTTGGGAATCTCTTCTAGCTAAAAAAAAGTCCGCGCAGGGCAGCGTCATCTCGATTGACAATATCAGCGGATTGAATGAATTGGTAGATAAACTGATTAGTACGTCTCGTGCCGAGCACAAACCCTTAGGTGACGTTTACCTGATATCGCATGGTAGTCCCGGTCATATCGCGCTGGGTAAGAATGACTACTATTTATATGACGAAGACGTTATCGGCCAATTCGCTAGACTGCAACCGCACATGGCGAAAGGTTCTAAAATAGTGTTCGCAGGATGTGAAGTCAGCGATCCCTCTAATCCATATGGGCGTAAGGCACTTCAAGCTCTTGCTGATGCCACCAATAGTGAAGTAAAGGCCTTTGACTGGGTCCAACCTTCTGGAATAGCACCAAGCTGGGATGGAATCGGTCCAGGTGTCGATTATTTCCCACGGGATTATTCAAGAGTTACTAACGACATTCAGAAACATGCAGATGAATTACTGTTTGGCAATGGACATGACAAGGCGGCATTGTATGCCTTACACAAAGACGCCCAACAGGTCCGTGCGAAAGGGTTGGATCCGATAGTACTTAACTTAAAGCTAAAGGAACTTGAGAGCAAAAAACATCTTCCTGCTGTTGGGATATCTGATGACGGCTCAATTACAGCTATTAAGGATTTCCCGGAAAAGCATTCAATGAGAATAGTTGAAACCGGTCCCCAGAACTACACGACAGTTGACGACGGTACAGATGATAAAACTCTCTTGCAAAGGGAGACCGGCAGAAAGATGTGAGGCTGCCCGGTCTGCTCGTTGGCACCACGGGCTCAGTTATTTCGAGGCTTGAAAGTGCCGAATATGACGGGCACTCGCTGAAGATGCTTGAACGAATTGCAGTTGCTTTCAGGCGCAAAAATTGGACTTTCAAACGAATCGCTTGCGAGAAGCAGACTGCTAGCCGTTTTTCTCTGACTCGAATTTGCTACCAGGACGAAACCATTCGATTTAGATATCCAATGCCCGAACGACTTGCTGATATTCCCTCTCCACAGATTCTAGTGAGCTCCTGTCGCAGATTGTGTAGTGGACCTGAAAAAGGTTTCTGGATGGATGATGGCAGTGGGGCTGTGATCATTTAGTATTCAGGCGGGTGGACAGACGGTGGTGCCGTAACGCGGTTATCACAAACGCGAATTGGTGTAGCGAAGAACCACCACTCCTCCAGAGAATCTGAAGGAGCTTAGGAGCTTAGGAGCTTAGGAGCTTAGGAGCTTAGGAGCTTAGGAGCTTAGGAGCTTAGGAGCTTAGGAGCTTAGGAGCTTAGGAGCTTAGGAGCTTAGGAGCTTAGGAGCTTAGGAGCTTGCTGAAACCATAGACTAGTTGGTTTTGTTTTCATTTGGCACCGCCCCCGGTGCCTTCTTGGGTGTGTGGCTCAGTTGGATAGAGCGCCTTGGCTTAGCTGAGGATCCGGGTTCGAATCCCGTCACACCAATTGCGGGGAGCTGTTTCAGACAGCACCGCACAATCTTGTTTGCTGACGACGGGCGGCCAGGGCTCCTGATTAACAGGAGCAGCGCCAAAAAGCGCGGGCTGCTCGAACGATTTTCTTAACCGCTTTTTCCTCGCTGAATAATAGACCGGTCTAATAGCAGAATTTAAAAAATAAGAGTGCCAGTTTCGTCTTGCACTCTTTTGGTTTTTCAATCTAAAAGTAGCCTTGAGCCTTAAATCTCAGTGACTGAAACCCTTGTCCCATCCCAACTGACGGTCAGACAAGGGTAATCTGTTGCAATTTCGATTTCTGCACCCTTCAGCAACAGTAGGTGCACAAACTTGACGTTGGTCGCGCCAGTATTGGCAAATTGCTGCCAATACTGTACGAAAAGGCACGGTCCTTCAATCTTTATCTCCTGACCATTTGTTTCAACCGACAAGTTCAGGGGCATCGGTTCAGCTGGAAGAGATCTATCTTCTACCCTGATCTCCCTTATCTCCCAACTTTCAAGAAAACCATGCCTGAAGCTTAGATTCAAATGGGCTTTTACACCGGCAATAGAAGCGTCACTCATTTTGTTACTGTCCAAGGGTTTACTGGAGCGACGCACCTGATCTCAAGCTTTGACCCAACTACTCGCTTAAATCTCAAATCTCCGGCATCAACAAACACCTAAACAAAATCAACACATCGGTAGATGCGGATTTTTTTTCCCAAGTTTAGACTAAGTTTTAAAGTTTGTTTTTGCCTTTCGAGAAGTCAAGCGAGCGGTTGAATTCTTGAAGCCTATTAGAGGCGGGCTGGCAGAATCTACTTATTTCGAGCCCATTTGCTGCGCTCTTTTTGTTTTGAGTAAAACTTGAAAATGTCAACAGTAGATATAGTAGATATCACCAGTAGGTATCAACACTTCGCGCCAGCAGTGTCATAAACCCGTGCTAGGACTGCTTGTGCACTGCTTAGAGATCGAGCTATTGGTGTGAACGCTATGTTGAAAAATTTCGCTCAATTTCTTGCGTTACTTAGTTTCAATTTTGAAAGGGAGCGCTGTTACCATAAGGCGAGCGGCACGCTCTCAGGTGAAGATCAGAATCGCTTTTTGCAGGCGGCCGAACAGCAGAAATGGCCGCGAGATAAGGCTATAGCTATCAGTTTACGTTATACAGGTTTGCGCACTAGTGAGTGGTGCAAACCTGAATGTTCAAAATATCAGCGCTGGTTTTTCCTTCATTGAAATGAGCAATGGAGCAAGAATACAGTTGAATCAAATACTAGAAACGCCTTTCGAGAATGGCTTGAAGAGCGGAACAAGAATGGCGAGTTTTACTGAGACCGAAGCGCTTTGGTTAGCAAAGAAGGCTGGACAAAATTCCGACAAATTTCCTCATGTCAATTTGTGGGACATGACTAAAGAGCTCAAAGACGATATTGATCCGAAGCACAACAAAAAGTAGATTGGCAAAGAACCCGTAGTTAAGGAAACTGCTGATCACGGTCAAATTAAATGATTCCTTTTTATATTGTCCGCCATCAACTGCGTGTTCTTCGTCGTTGATCGGATGTCTGTCGGTATCGTTATAAGGTATCAGGGCTGCGAACTGGCACGAGCGGTGCAACCCATGTAACCGTCCTTTCGCATTAGGAATCAAAACCGAGATGAATTGGATCGCCTCGAGGCTATGGAGAAACGGCTTCTGGATATCCAGGAAAAGCTCTCACAGCTTATTGAGCGAGACAACAAGCCTTAATCTATTGCAAGTAATCCCTTTTTCAAAATGAGCGCTTGATGCGCTCTTTTCTTGCCTACGAAAAGTATCGCGCTTCGATATTAGGGTATACGAATAATCTCCCTTTCAAATTGTTTTAACTAGTAACTGATGGATTTGAATGCCTTAGCTGCTGTAGATTCAAGTGTCATTTCTGAATCCATAGCGAGAGCGTTTCTTACTTCGAGACCACCTGACCTTCCCCAGTTTTTGCGGACAGTAAATTAGGACGAGTCGCCATCACGCAGTTACCATGCTCTTTTCAAATTCTTCCGGGGAAAGGTAATTCAAGAACGAGTGTAGGCGACGTCTATTGTAAAA
>Ga0209611_10000891_pt1 | contig 48159 bp, 44 predicted proteins | sample S1TSphgellanicum_3_FD_187693 | JGI IMG/M metagenome (GOLD analysis project Ga0209611, IMG submission 187693) | Host-associated microbial communities from peat moss isolated from Minnesota, USA - S1T2_Fc - Sphagnum magellanicum MG (SPAdes) (version 2) | ecosystem: Host-associated > Plants > Peat...
GCCAGAGGTACATGGCATCCACAAGGCACCGCAGTGTAGTGACAACAATTGCATACACAACCTGGATATAGAGACATGAGAGCTGGCTGTTGATGGAAAGAAGAGACAGGAAAAGTGGGTCAACTGCAACACCAACAACACAGGCAAACAGAAACCATCTGTTGGCTCGCTGAATTGCAGCACTGCGGGGGTCCAGCACTTTGCCAAATATCCATGTGCGGCTTGCATGGCTCTTCCTGTCACTGTGCACAACCATTGCTATCATATGTAAGCAATGATGTAGGGTAAAACCTAAGCCCACAGTTGAAAAGAAGAAGGAAACAGGTACTGGAAAAAAATACTGGCAAAACAGCTGCTGCGCCCAGATTATTGAAGAAGTTCAAAGATTGCCATTCTACACCTACTGAACAAGAACTTGTGAGAGAGATAACAACCAGTCCAGATCGGACATGTCAAATCGGTTTCTCTCAACATCAACAGCAACAAAATGGGAACTTTACTTGCCGGATGACAAGAGCAACACATGCTCCTCCTAGTTTGCATTCCTTTCAGAACATTTCACTCCTGGATATTCCAAGAAAAAAAAGAAAAAAAGAAAATCCACCGAGCTACTGAATTCAAGAACACTTCATCAACAATTTCCAGTCCTTCAACAATTTAGGGATAGCAAAACAGGCTTAAAAACCAACACCGTTATCACCACCACAACCAGCACAGGTTTTGCAGCAACAACAACAACAAAAGGAGAAGAGAATTGCAAACTTACATAGAGGGCTCGGGTCGATGTGGTTCAAGACATGAGCCTGCAGTAGCTTCCAAAGGCGCAGGACTCCCATCCCCGGAGTTGGCGGAGTGAAATGGCGGAGGGCCTAAACCAGTACAAGCATAACAAAGTTCCAACTCCGAGAAGTTCCTCTTCTTTCCAGAAGGCAACTCATTGAATCGATCCCCGAGCTTGCGGCTCCATTCATTCACGGAATTGGCATCAAACCTATCAAACTTTGGCTTTTGGTCTCCTCCCATCATCAGCCACACAAAGCCACCTCCTTCTCCATCTATTTACACCCACCAGATCTCCATCATCAATCAGCAGGAAAACCAAAATACTCCCCCCCCCGAAAACACACACACACACACACACACACAGAGGATCTTAACAAAAGAGCAAGGAGAAGCAAAAAGTGGAAGAAGACGAAGAAGAAGAAGAAGGCACATAAAGTGCAGAGAGTCTGTCGTGTCAAACAGGAATGTGTGTGTGTGTGTGTGTGTGTGTGAGAGAGAGAGAGAGAAAATTCGTGAACAACTTTTTCTTTAAGCAAAAAAAAAATTGGGTCTTGTTCCTTTTTGCTTTCCTTTTGGGTTTCATTATTTTTCTTCTTTCCTTTAAAAACCCACTTGTGTTGTATTTGCATTTTGGAGTTTGTGGGAATTCTTCTTGGGGATTGTGTTTTTCTTCTACTTCCTCTTCCTCCTCTTGTTGTTGTTGTTCCTCTTCGTCGTTTCCGTCTTGCTCTTCTTCTTCTTCTTGTCTCCTCCTCATTTTGTTTTCTTCTTCTTTTCCTTCTTGTTGTTCTTGTTCTTCGTTTCTCCTCCTCATTTTGTGTTGTGGTGTGCTGGTGTGGATGTTTTTGTTCTTTTTGTAAAACTCGATTAAGTCATAATACAACTTTATATAAGTTTTCTAAAGAAATTACTGGCTCTGCCGCCTCAGAGTGAGACTCCTCAATACCATATGTGATGGAGATTTCATTTGGTCCCACATTTTGAGCAATGTTCACAACATGTTACTTTGAACTTTGAGTTCCTTAATGGGTATCAGAGTTATATCATATATGTCAGAATGTTCACAAGTTGTTAGTTTGAACTTTGAGTTCCTTAGTGGGTATCAAACTTATATCATATATAATGCAAAGTTCATTTGGTCTCACATTTTGAGGAATGTTCACAAGGTGTTAGTTTGAACTTTGAATTCCTTAATGGATATCAAAATTGTATCATGTATGATGTAGAGTTCATTTGGTCCCACACTTTTAGGACCGTTCACAAGGTGTTACTTTGAGTTCCATAGTGAGTATCAAACTTATATCATATATGTCACAAAGTTCATTTGGTCTCACATTTTATGGAATGTTCACAAGGTGTTACTTTGAACTTTGAATTCCTTAATGAGTATCAAACTTTTGTTGTATATGATGTAGAGTTCATTTGGTTTTATTTTTTGAGGAATGTTTCACAAGGTGTTACATTGAGTTCCTTTGTGGGTATCAAACTTATGTTATATGTCGAAAAGTTCATTTGGTCTCACATTTTGAGGAATGTTCACAAGGTGTTATTTTGAGTTCCTTAATGCTTATCAAACTTATATCATATATGTCATAAAGTTCATTTGGTATCACATTTTGAAGAATGTTCACAAGGTGTTATTTTGAACTTTGAGTTCTTTAGTGGGTATCAAATTTATATCGTATATGACATAGAGTTCATTTGGTCTTACATTTTGAAGAATGTTCACAAGGTGTTAGTTTGAACTTTGAGTTCATTAGGGGGTATCAAACCTTTACCATATATGATACAAAGTTCATTTGGTCTCACATTTTGAGGAATGTTCAAAAGGTGTTACTTTGAACTTTGAGTTCATTAGTGGGTGTTAAACCTATATCATATATGATGGAGAATTCATTTGGTCCCACATTTTGAGAAATGTTCACAAATTGTTATTTTGAACTTTGAGTTCATTAGTGGGTGTTAAACCTTCTCCTAGGAAAAAAGAATTTCAACTGAGATTTGTTGCAATCAATCCATGATGAAGTAGAACTAGCAATAACAGAAAAAGATGAAAGCAAAGGAAAACGGGTTGGAGGGTGGTGAAAAGTAATGAACTAGAATAAATTGACAATCGAGAAGAGACAGAAAAGGAGTCAAGAAACAACAACTTGATAGATGGGGAGGATTGTAAGGATCAAAACCACATGTAGCAACAAATAAAGAAGAAAAAATTGGCGAAGAAAATTTCAATTAGAGTTAGTTTTACTTTCTTCAACTTTCACCTAATGTTTTGATTTTGGTTAGGGCTTTTGTTTCATTTTGAACTTGTGTTCTAGTGGAACCTTTGGGATTTTAGTGAAATTGATCATTGGACCGAAACATGTAGGCATCAACCTATTAAAAAGAGTTTTGGACCTTTTGTAGGTTCTTTTTTCAAGGGTCTGGGTTCTTGTAAAAGATGAGAAAGTAGGGTGGTTTCTTAGGTGTGTGGACCTAGAATTTGAGGATAATTTTCCAAATTGAAAAATTTGTCCCTTCCCCAAAGGAAAAAAACCAATTGACATTTTTTTTTAATCAATGTTGTACATAGTTATTGGAGTGGATTGGGATATTTGTGAAGAAGGTATCTAGTCCACCACAACTATTTTTTAAGAAATTTATGTGTGGCATTACTTATCTTAGGTCCTCCAGGATTGGGAATAGAAAGTGAATCCTATAATGTTTTAGCATTAGGATGTCTAGGTTGTGTTGAACCCAACACAATAATGATTGTGTCGCTCAAGCCTCTAGTGAAGTTAAGGTTTGGTTTTGGCATAATGCCCTAGTCAAGGACCCTTAGGCAATTTCCTATATTTTTCCTTTCAATTTGTTTAATATTTTGTGGTTGGCTTTGTAAATTTAAAGTTGCCTTATAATAGTAGGTAGTTTCTTAATAAATGAAGCATGTGCTCATATTAGGCTTCCTTTCTCATGGGCACCAAACATCTCATGTCCCTTAATTCATCATGTCCCATCGAACTTCATCCTTCCTATCACCCATTTGTTCTATCATGTGCCACCATAGATCTAGTTTCCACCCCATCTCCCATACAAATCACGCACTTTCCATTAATTCCCCTTCCCATCTTAACAAACCACACACCATCCACTAATTCCCCTTACCAACCCCTAGCCCTTCGGGTGAATGTAGGGCCCCAACCCTACACTTTCCCAAACCCCCTTATTCACGCACATGTAGGACCTTTTCCCCTTCCACTCTACCAACCCCTCCAGTTACACATGAACAAAACCCCCAACCTACCTTCATCTCCTCATCACGTTTGAAACCTCCACCTAATGTCTTTTGCCCCACTTGTTGCATCAAATTACTAGTCAAAGGTTAGCTTGTCATTAATGTTCCTATCAAGCACCCAATTCATCTAATCCAACCCCCATGACCATCCCGACTGAATACCCTCCCTTGTTCCCACCCTGCCTACATTAACCTAGATTTAGGTTTTGTCTTTGGATGTCTTCAGGTCCTTTCATTTATACTTTCATCATTTTCGATTATATGACTACATCCATGTCGCTCTACAACATGACGTACAAGTGACATTTCATTTTCCATTGGATAAGTTAGCACAAGACCCTTATGATGTGGTAGTTTAACACTTGCTCTTTTTATTACCCCAATGGTGTCTCACTTTGCCCTTTCGTGGCGAAGCAATGGGCATAAGGAAATGTGGATTTGACTCAAGTGTTTTTTAGCAAGCGATTGGAAAAACTTGCAAGAGAAGTTTTTTTTGCGAACTTAAGCTTTGGCAGCAAGTTCCAATTCAGTGCCTTTTCCTTAACATGATCCCCTAACTCATAAACACCTTCTTTGCAATTTAGTTTTTGGACGTGCAAAGGAATATTCTAGAACAACCTACGCCTTGGAACCATATTCCCCTACACCCACGTCTTCTAACACCACTTTAACTCCCATTGCACTACACCTTGAATCAAATGGTTACTTCTTGTTTTTCTTAAAAGACTATAAACTAAACCAAGACCTCAAAATTTATTCTAATTCCTTCAAACTAGCATTCCAACGCATGCCCCGTATATTAGCAAGTGGTCATTCTAGGATGGTTTTTGAACACCTTTGAGATTGTTTTCACCCAAAAGATTCAACAAATGGATTCCCTTAGTTATTTTAGCTTTGTTATCATATTGTTAAAGGTCACATTCCACCTCGAATTACACATGTTCTTGGTGCGACCCACTTTTAACCATGACCAAGCCTTCAAGCAAAGTTCATCCCATTACAGTGGGGGAAGATTATATCAACTCACAAGCTGCACATTATGTTTTCAATTTCGTGACATCTTCGCAACACATCTTTCCCCACACCAATTCAAAATCGCAATTAAAGGTAATTGTGAAACAATAATAGTCCACGACATCAAGTGCACCTTAAACCTTCACTCCAATTGGGGGGTCTCGGTTTGCTTGAATGTCCATAAAATATTGTCCCCCACAATTTTTTGGGTAATTTTTGGAATAAAATACCATATAATGTGATATGAAATGTTTTCAAATGAAAATTTAAAATTGCAATATTGTAATGAGTAACAAACACATCATAAAAATGTTTAAATTTATCCAAACATATGAATATAAGTGGTATTTTGATGGTATTGTACAAACATCAAATTCTAATCATGTAGAACAAATACCTCATATATTTATGGCAATGTTATAGTTAAAATTATTTGTATGAAAATAAATTAGTGCATTTTGATTGATATAAAATAAATGCATCTTTTCACCAATATTTAAGGCTATCCATTAATAATGATTATGGTAACTTGGGTATTTTTAACTGTTGGAATGGTCCACGTGGGAAAATACCACATTTTATTATGAAATGAAATGATACTAATTTTAAAGGTGTTAACAAGTACACTGGCACCCTATCAAGTTTTGTTTGTGAAAATATATATGGTAAAGATGTGGTTTTTGAATTGGTGTCAAGGTCTCCATTGGTTGTAGTGAATACCAATGAAATACTGAAAAAGAAGTGTCCATCAAGGTCCCAAGGTTAGAAAACATGTGCCACCTATCCATGAATTTTGAAATGTGTAATAAAATTTTGCCGCCAATTATTCTCCCCCCATATATATGACACAATATAGTGTCAGTGCATCAAATATTTTTGATAGGTTGAGTTTTTTTTGCTAAATGAAGTCATATATTGGATGAAATCTCATGGATACATAGTCAATGGATGAAATAATAATTCGATGAAATCCATCCAAAACAATTAATGTGTAGGTGTTTTAGTGCATGTGTACCAATGGATATGTGAATTCATGAATTGGATGAAATAAGGTGATCAGATGAAATCAAATCCTAATTGGTTGAATTTTCTTTGCTGGATGATTTAATATATTGGATGAAATTCATCAAAAATAATTTATTTAAGTTTTTAAATGAATTTGTATTGATGGATGAAATCAAGAATTGGATGAAAAGGTTTGATTGGATCAAATTGAAATTGAAATTGGATGAAGTGCAACAATAGGATGAAATATGACTAGATGACACATTGTGATAAGTTAAAATCAAGGCTTGGATGAAATATGACAATCAATCGGATGACATCGTTGCTAGATGAAACATTTTCTAGATGAAATTGTCAAGCATGACATCTACGATTCTAGTGGATGAATATTCATGGATGAAATGGTTTAGCATTTAAACACTTCATGAACTTTCAAAATTGTTTTATGCCTAGACATGATGTCGATGTTCATTCCCTAATAGGCTTCAACCATTTTTTCTCCAAGATGATATCACTTAAATGCGTGCTTTAAATGCAATTGTTGGTGTGTAGGGGTGTCATTTGTGCTAACATTTGGTGAGGCATACGAGGAGAAGGACGTTTCAATGTTATGTAAGAAGCTAGAAAGGTAAGATGTTCTTTCTTTAACATTTTGAAGCTCTATGTTTATGCATTGATGCTAGTTATGCACGGTTAGGGTTTCATAAAGGTTTGGATAGACTATGAAATGATTGAAAGTGCATTGTGAGAAAGGGTTTTGGGCACCTTTCCCACAACATTCAACCCCATGTACAACATGGGTTCTCTCGTAATCATTCAGTTGACCTAGAGTGGCTTCTATTCTAGTCGGATCAATTATTAAAATGTAATATGGCTTAGTGGTAAATTAAAATCCACAATTAGTTGCAAGGAATCAACTAGTCCCAACCTCCATAAGCTTGATGGATGTTTGATGGTTGGTTTAGACACCTTATGCATTGGCATAATATCTTATGGGAATGGGGATCGTTACTGCAAATATGTTAAGCCCATTACCCTCTTGTTATGTTTGATACATAACATTAATGATTTGAAACTAACATCACATTCAAGTGTACTAATTCTTAGGGAAATTTGAATGCAAATAGTCCAAATATGGGTGTACATATTATAAAGTTGGTGCCCATTATAGCTATGGAAGTTGCAAATATAAGGATGCTACAATCCCATGATGTGAATGGAGGGTGATAAAAAATGGATGAACTACATGAGAAAGAGCCACATCGCTTCACATGTCTCCATTTCAAGTTGGGCATGAGATGTTACAAAAGTCAAGATAGAGAGAGAAATGAACCAAGTGCCACATGCACATGTATTTGCAAAGGAGGTAGAAACTCCCTTTCTTTCTTTCTTTTTTCTTCTTCCAAAATTCCATGAGTATTACAACTCATGCAAGGTGATTGCATAAGTCAGGAAACACATTTTGCCATCAAGCCAAATCCTCTCCATTGTATAGTATGAGTCCATTTCCTTCATTATTTCCCTTTTGTTCATTATAATTTTTCTTTGTTATTTTAGTGTTTATGTTGTTAACAAATGGTGGTCTTCAAGGAAAAGAAGAGAGTCATGCATTAATGGTCCAAAAGAAATTCATTACTTATTGTGTTTGTTCAATGCATGGTGCTAATTTGGGAATCAATTTTTGGTTGTGGGGAATTGATATTTCATCAACTTTGTTGATTTTTGGGGTTACTTTCCAATTAATAATTCATTGAGTCTTAATGTCATATGACAAAAAGAAGAAGGGATATTGGTAAATAATTTTGTTCAATTTGCAATAGTGATGTAAGATTTGGTAATATAATAATTTTAAGCATTTCATCTATTTTTGAACATTGGTTTGAAGATGTCTATTGTGTGGTGGTGGAATATAGTTATCATTAGTATATTTTGAATTAATACAAGATTCATGTCTTCACTTCTTAAAGTTTGTTGTTATTTCATTTGAATTTGCCATAAATCTTCATAGGTATTTCAAACCTTTGTTGGCCCACAAAAAATCGAAAATGATTATTATAAAAATTGCAACTAATATTAGTTTTGAAACATGCAATAGCTTCAAGAATTTAAAGAATTTCCAAGTTAGGTCAAAAGGTTTATAAAAATGTTACATATAAATTATTTTGATTCATGTATTCATGCTTTTACATTATGACTCATCGTCTAATCCATTTGGCAGATTCAAAATTATTGTGGCAACCCTAATAGGTAGTTGAATCTCCATAGAGATTTCTGACTATGGGCAAAGGACTTGGCTTTTACTCTGAGATTGGGAAGAAAACTAAAGGTTTCCTCCACATTTTTTGATCTTACGACTTTGAATCAAATTTACTTTCTTTGTGATTTTTAAAGATTGGGCACACTAACACAATTAACTCCAGTAGGCAAATTGAATTGTTACAATAATGTGTCTCTTGTGGATTGGGATGACTTTTTTGTTCTATTAACTTAACATTACTTGTCATTTCAAGTAAAAAGACTATTTTGGTTCACACTTTCAAGCAACATCAACTATAAATGTTAAATATTATTGTTTCACATATAATGTTATGTGCCAATAGTCCACTTGAAATGTAAATATATATATATTTAAAAATCTATATTGCATTTTTCATTCATTATTCACTTCAAATTGCATATAACTTTGTGTTAAATGTTCAAAGTAATTTGGTGTCTTTTTGTAGATTATCTTATGAAGGATTACATGTACGATCAAAAATTCACCATCACCACAAACACCAACTTAGGATTGGTGAGGCTATTTGTGCAATATATGAGAAAGATACCAAAAACATCTATCCACTGTAGGGATCATGAATCCATCAATGTCATTATTCTTATCAATTATTGCATCATTATTCATTCCATCCATGATGGATCATTTTTATTATCCCATCACAGTGTATTTGACTTTGTACATTCACTACTAGGTTTGTCCACTCATGAACATTGTAAGACAAATTGAAACTTGACACATGCATACTTTCAACATGTGGATATTTGTTTTTAGGGATTCTCCACAACAGGAACCAAGGCAGGGGAAGGGATGGTTGGTGATATTACCACTTCATTCACACATCAAAACATTTCTACAAATGTGAAAATTGACACCAAGTCAAATGTAGGCAACCTAATCACAACCATTAAGTTTTGAGGAATTAATTTTTTCAACATGTAGATGTATAAAGGAGTAAAAGATTAATCCAAATGCCAAGTGAGATCTACTAACTTTACTTATTGACACACTAATTGTTTTTCAAGAAAAAAAGTATCCAACTTAGTTCAAGAGGGGAATGCACATTATGGGAGTATTGACATTGGGAAATAACAAATAACATTGGGAAACCTATCAAAGAAATTAGAGTCCAGGTCTTGTGTCATATGTGGGTTGAAGGTCTTATTAACAATTTGGAATTGTTTAATGTTAATAGGTGTTTACAAATGTAACAATTGATGATTTTGCACCAGGAGCAAAAAGTATATTTAGTTTTTCAATACCTGATCACAAGTATGGGAAGGTATCACCTATTTGATCCTTTTCCAATGATATCCCAACACACTAATATAAATCATGTGATTTTATCCATTTTTTCCAAAAGGGTTTTGATTGTCACCTTCAAATCAAATTTTTCAAAACAAAATATCCACATGCCTAACAAGATTTGTGTACAAACATGTTTCATGAGTCTATAATATTGCATTTGTTAAATATGAGGTTAGCAATAATGGATTTAATTTAAAATGAAAATTTTAACCAAGGGTGTTGCTACAATTATGTCATGTATTATATTCCATTGTGCCTATATTTACAATAAATGCATATTATTAAAAAAATAATTCCCTTTTAAAACAAATTGTTTCATATATTTATAATAAATACACAATTTTGAAATTTGATTTTTTTAATAAAAAAATCAATGTGTTCTTTCAAAAGAATGGCCTTCAAAAATTGTCACAACTATTCAAGAGGTTGTACATATGTGTTATTTAGATTTTAACTTTGTATGCATTGTAGCTTGAATTTCTATATGATCAAGAATTTGGAAGTGTCACATGCAACGTTGGATTGTCACAATTTCCTATTGTGGAGGCGAGTGGAACCATTGGCAAGGATGGTTTAACCCTTGGTGGCGAAGTGGCTTTTGATCCTGAATTAGGACGTTTCACCAAGTACAATGCAGCTATTGGAATTGCAAAAAAAGACTTCAATGCATCTCTCATCTTGTATGTTTATTCTTTCCAACAAAATTCCACATTCAATTTTCTTTTTTGTTTGATATTTGTTTGAATTTGTGGGTTTGTCATATTAAGATGTTCATAACTTTATCTATATGTATTTACAACACCTAAGTGTTTGGCTTCACAGACTTGAGAAAGGTGATGTGTTAAAAGCCTCTTATTCACACACAATGAATCCAATGACCAAAACAACTATTGCTGCGGAAATCGGACATACATTTTCAAGGAATGAAAATACGATGATAGTTGGTGGTCTATACGAGTTTGACATGTCAACTATAATCAAAGCCCGTTTGAACAATTCTGGACGAATTGGTGCATTAGTGCAATATGAATGGAGGCCTAAATCAACAATCACCTTTACAGGGGAGGTAGACACTAAAGCTTTAGAAAATTCTGCAAAAATTGGTTTGGCTTTGGCAATGACATCTTGAAAAGTAATAATTAATGGATGAATTTTTTATAAAAAAATCTTGTGATGTAATGTGCATGATGTAACGCTAGTTGGGTTGGATTGTTATATAAAACATTTCATGTTATCAATTTTGACTCACAACTTAAAGGTTCTGAATTGTGTGCCATGCAACATTCATGCTTATGGCACACACAATACAATGAAATTCTTTTAAGATCATACTTCCAAAGTAGCTTCAATTTTGTATGATTTCATAATGATTTGAAGCCATCTCTTTCAATCCATAGATGGGAGAAACACAAAGTGCCCAAAAATGTGTTTGCTCCATTTGCTACCCATACATGGTCCTTACAACTAACATTCATAATTTGTACACATAAGAACATATTTGTCTTTGCATATCAATGGATTTACAAAACATGATACATGAATATATTATGGAATGAATGTAATTTGCCCAAACCATTCCATTATGTAATTATTTGCAAATAACAACTTCTATGACATAATTTGAGTGGGCTAAGTTTTAAATGGGCAAGTGTTAATTCACATATGTGTTTTTTGCCCAAAAAGATACCTAAAAGGTCACAATATTTGCTACCTATTCATAATTATGTCAATGTACAATTACATTATGCAAGTTAAAAAGTAATTTGTTGAATTTAAATTGTGTCACTAATAAGAGCTTTAATTTCATCAAACGATAAATTGAATTTTGCAGTCTTGAACATTTTTACCTTTTAAAATGTGAAGCCCCAACCACACTTTTTCTATAATCAATTACAAAATTTTAAAAATGCCATGAAAAAATATTTTATTAACATTACTCCATTGCAAGAGAGGGAGACAACAACACATGTTACCTTGAAACTTTTTCTTTAAGAATAAACAAGGGAAGATTCAGTGCAATGCCCCCACCACCACAAAGTTCTAGCCTATTTTTTTATACAGGACTAGGAGACCAAGGCTATATAAAGCAAAATTTCCTTCCCAATTTATGGGAAGGAAATTTTGTTTTCAACTACTTTGACTTGCCAATGTCAATATTTTTTTATTGGAGAAAATTTGTGGAAAAGTGAAAGTCAAAAAATTATAAATTCAATAATGAAATGGTTTTGGGGTTTTTAATTGCATAATTCAATTAAAAATGGTAAAAATCATCATATATTTATATTTGGTTTTTAATGTGTAGCTATACAAAGATGATTAAGGTAAGTTTATGATAAAATGGGCCATTGCAAATGTAATCACTCCTAAATAAAATGCTTGTGAATTTTCAACTTGATTTAGGATTTAATATTGTTCATGGAAGCTACCTATTGTGATGTATACATTTAAGAATGACATATACAAATATGAATCACTTTTATCAACATTTGAGGGTGAAAAAAGTTAATTTATCATTTCTAACCACTCTTGAACAATGAATTTTTTGGTATTTTTAATGGAGTTATTTTGTCATGTTCCAACTTATGTTCATTGAAATAGGTGGCAATTAGGACTCACAAAATGTATACACTAGAAGATAAATGGGTTTTTACAACTAGTTTATGTAACTAGTTTTTAGTTGCAAACGATGTTTGCAATTAAATTTCCTTTACTTGTGTTGGACAAGTTGCAAGCGACAACCATTCATGGAAGGAAAGAAAAATCAACAAAATACATGTTCATCCATTCACCCAATGTATACATATGGTCGCTTGTAACTAATTTGGTAAACTTTGTGCTCTTATCATACGCTGCCACATGTCATTAGTTTAATATATTTTTAACAATAAAAATTTATTTATGAAATTATGAAATAATCTACATGTCCAATTTCTATGTTTGGATGATTTTTAATTGTGCCATGTGGCATATAAATTAAAAAATTCCAAGGTCAATTTAAGTAGGTAGGTGTAATTAGGTCAAACTACAAAGGTAGATAGGTAGGTAGATAGGTAAATAGGTAAATAGCTAGATGGAAAGGTTGGTTAGGGATGTAGGGTAGCTAAAAGGTAGGTACATAAATTTTTAAATTTTTTTTGGGTTAAGCCTTTTAATTTGCTCATCCCACATAGCCCACATTTTGAATGTGAAAATGCGAGGCAAGGACTTTCTTTATATACTTTTCAAAATGAGAATGGAAAACAAACCTTATGGGATAAATTTTGAACTTGGAGTTTACTTGCAAATTGTTTTGCAATTAAAAAATTTAGTTATAAATTATTTACAACTAGAAGGCTCATTCTATATTTTTTATCTTTATTTTTATTCTTGTAAATTACATGATTCAATGGGTAAGTGACTAACTAACTAACTTGTTAATTAATTAATGAAAAAACTAGCTATTCATTAATTAACTAAATAATAAACTACCAATGAATTAATATATTATTAAACATATAGGAATGATAATTCAATTTATTTATAATTATAATTATAAATTTATATTGTCTATAAATATATAATAATTATCAATAATAATTATTCAAAATAATTATATATATTAGTAATTTATTAATTAACATTTAAAATGAATAAAGAGTCGAAAATTCCATCGCAAAGCCTATTTGTATATAATAATATTATTAAAATTACATTCTCTCTCGAAGAGAAAAGCACTAAGTTATGAAACTAAGTTGCCCCAATAAGCAATTTTTCATGGGGAGAAATAGATTGAATTACTTTTTCCCCTAGGGAAAAGGGGATTAAATTCCCCCATGGAGAAATGGACTATGTTCCCCTTTGGAACAAATTCTTGAATGTTTGAGTCAAAATTACAAGGTGTACAATTTGTCCAAATAAATGTTTTTTATACCATTGGAAAGATTTTAAAACTTAGATATCTAAAATGATATTGGATTTTCAATTTGAAGGTATGAACTAAAAGTTATGATGAAAAGAAGAGTCAGTAGTCAAATTTCCCTCGAAGAGCAAGTTCTTGAATGTTGAGTGAAAAGTACAAGGGATAAAACTTGTCCAAATGAAATGTTTTTTATATCATTGAAAAAATCTCCAAGAATAGATATCCAAAATGAACTTACAATTTGAATTTGAGGGTACGAGTTGAAAGTTATGATGAAAAGAAGAGATAGGGTTCAAATTTCCCTCGAGGAGCAAGTTCTTGAATGTTTGAATCAAAATTACAACGGGTAAAATTTGTTCAAATCAAATGTTTTTTATACCATTGAAAAGCTCTCAAAGCATAAATGTCTAAAATGATCTTGGATTCTCAATTTCAAATATAAGCTAAAAGTTATGACAAAAAAAAAAGCCGAGGGTCAAATTTCCCCCAAGAGGAGGGAAAAATTTAACCCCCAACACTTCTTTTCATCATAACTTTGAGCTCACACCCTCCAATTGAAAATGCAAGTTCATTTTAGATATATGTTCTTTGAGGGATTTCTAATGGTATAAAGAGAATTTGACTTGGAAAAGTTTTACCCCTTATAATTTCAATTCAGACATTCATGAACTTTTTTCTTCACGGGGATTGGAATTTGACCCGTTGCCCTTCTTGTCATCATAAGTTTTAGCTTGTACCTTCAAATTGAAAATCCAATATCATTTTAGATATCTACGTTTTGAAAGCTTTCCAAAAATATAAAAAACATTTGATTTGGACAAATGTTACCCCTTATAATTTTAGTTCAAACATTAGAAAAATTTGCTCCAAGGGGGAACATAGTCCCTTTCTCCCTAGGGAAAAATACAACATTAATAATAATAACATCATATACAATTATTATTTTAAAAAATTTAAACAATAGTTAATTACTAACATGTATATAATTATTTTGAATATTTATTAGTTATATAATATGATGTTATAATCAACATTTTAAATAAAAGACATTTGATTTGGACAAATTTTACCCCCTATAATTTTGACTCAAACATTCGAGAACTTGCTCCCCAGTTAGGGGAACATAGTCCCCTTCTCCTTGGGGGAAATTGCGCCATGGGGGGGAACATAGTGCCCTTCTCCCCAAGGAAAATCGCTTTTATGACTATAAAAAAAAAATCTATAAAAAAAAATTATACATCACCTTTCATATACACATGTTTATTTTAATATCCACCCATATATTATTGAGTAGAATACATATTATACATCAATATAAATCCATACACCTTATAATTACTTAAAATACACTTTGAATACACATAGGTTTGCAACCCATTTGATTAGATTTGTAAAAAATGGAGCATAACTGGGTCTTATTGGATGAAAACCATGTTAAAAATTGTTCAAATGGAGGAATAAAAAAAACATTAGTCATAAAGTAGTTGTAGTATAGTTGCAAGCATAACTAAATGCAAAAAATAATTGAAGAAATAACCAATGATAGTTGCAAATGATAAATAATTGCAAGTAGTCACAAATTGATTGGTTACAAAAACCTAATTTTCTTCTAGTGATAATAATTGGTTATACTACATTCATTGACATAAAATGTGAGCTATAAATCATGTTAAAAGTTTTTTTTTTTGGTGACAAAGATGTTCATAGTTTGTTTATTTGTGCAATTAGTAGAAGTGAAATTTAAATTCCCACAAAATATTTCACATTACTATAACAACATATTTGCATTTCATAAGCATGTGTTCATTATTTCTATTTTAAGTCTCAACAAACTTAACATTGTAGTTCATTCCCACATCAGATTCATAGTTACTGCATATAACCACAATCTACATTTCAAAATACATTGTAATATATATATTTTTAAAAAACTCCAAAAACAATAGTACAATTCATTTCATCATAATCTAATAATACAAAAAATTCACACAAAAGTTGAACATATAATTCACTGTAGAAGTCTATGCTTTTCTATATTAATAAGAACATCAATCCCAATTACAACATAATCCCAAGTTTTGTTGAAAGAAATCCCAAAAGAACACTTAAAATTTGTGTTATATCAAAATAACGTTTATGGTTTTTTACTACAAGTACCTCTAGCTCTTCCTATTCTTTTCTAAAAACTCCTTGTCTCATCATGTTTTCCTCCTCCTTTGTTTTCCAAAACTTTCCCCCTTCCAAACCATCCCAAGTCACATCATTATGATCCAAAACAACAAGAATTCAAAATTCAAATTAATAAAATTCCCTAATTAGTCCTTATTGTAATTGCCTTGTTCATCTCGAATCACATACTCAGCTTGCCCCCTTAACATTACCCCTTTTGTACTTTGGATTTCATCCTCGAAATCCTTGTAAAATGAAAAAAATGAAATGATAGTATTCTATATCCTTGAAACATTTGCTTCCCCCTACCAGAGTGATGTAATCCCAATCTACACATAAACTAGTGGTTCTATATCTACATTTTGCTCTATAATTCCACTCCTCCCCCACTAATTCAGTTTATGGTTCTATGTCCAGATGTTGTATCTTGAATATCTCTTGTTTTGGTGTTATAATAGCCTCCTCCTTTTCCTATTCATGAATTCCCTTTGGTTCTTTTTCTTCCTAACCCCCTCATCTAAGGTCCTATGGTATCTTTGGTTGTACCTCCTCCTCTTAAGCTACTCCACTTCTAAGGTTTTGCGATTCCTCAATCTTAACTTCCTCCTCCTGAGCTATCCCATTCGGCCCTACTTATCTTTCTTCATCCTAGCCCGATACCATTGTATTTGTTGGACTACCACAAATGAAAATTGGAAATTTTTTTTGATCAGTTTCCAACTTGTACTTCAAAAAAAATTCATTAGCTTTATGCTAAGCCAGATTCTTCTCCAACTCCTTTACAAAATATTCCTCTGCAATCTCCCACCATTCTTTAGATTTTGCCTCAAAGTCCTTCAACTTTTTCTTCATCCTCATTAGTGTATAGTACTATAACACCAATTCATAATCCTCTAGTTTTTTCTTAATACTAGCTGGATCCAAACTCTTCCTCTATTCCTATGCCCTCTCCAATTATGCTTATAGGTGCTATAGAGTTTTCTAATACTCCTTCTTGTCCTCCATTAACTGCTTTCTTTCTGCCTTTGGTATCTTTTTTCTAAGCTTTTCAGACTGCAACAAAGATACATTCTTTAGATTTATCAATTCCAAGTTTTTCAAAACATTCTCCTTCTCCTTCTTTTCTTGAGTTAGTGCTTTCACCTGACTATCCAAAGTCTCTTGTTGTTTCTTATGAAGAAATAATGTTTTTTACAAAATTTCAAATTTCAACTTTCTGCCTTAAATTTTGGAGTTTTTCATCCTATGATTTCAATCGTGTTGTGCTACACTTGAGCTCCTCATTCTCATCCTATAATTTATTAATAAGTACTTCATTTTTCTGCTTAGCCTATGCCCTGTTTTTCCTCTAGATTTCCACATTATGTTGGAATTCTCTTTCCTTGTCCAATTCATCTTGTAACACTACCTTCTCCTTCTCTCCCGTAACGAATATGTTAATAAGAGTGTTTACCTCCAAAGTTAAATTCCCCATATTTAGACTTGTAATTGCCACGGTCTAAAAGAACTCAACTGCTTTATCTGGTTTCATTACTTCTATAACTATTTCCTCCATGGACTTTGGTGGACTTGTCTATGTCATAAAATTTCCAAATCCTTTTAATATGATCCCAGCTCCTATACCATTCTTCTCCCCAGTTTAAATTCAAATGGGAATCCTTTTGCAGATTCTGGCCTATTAGGTGGTACCTATAGTTCTACTAGTCTAAACTCTTCAAAAGCATGACGTGTCGCCACTCTCTACGTCTATAATTCAGTAGCATGTAGACTTTTTTGTGTCTGTTGTTGTTGTTGTTGCAAATGTTGTTGCAAATGTTGAATATGTTTTGGACTTGCAGTGGTTTCCATCTAATTTGCACATACATCCCCTTCAAAGTGTAGATGTTCCTCGCCCTCTAGAAACCTTATGTCATGTTCTCTTTTAACTCCCTAACTTTGCTCCCTTGGTTGTTTCTCCTTTGGTGATGTCATTTGTGGTATCTCCTACCTCTGCTCCCTCGGCTGTTTCTCTTGTGGAGATGTCATCTATGGTATTATTGCGGTTTGTTTAATTGCCTATAACACTGGTGGCATTTCCTTGACCAATATTGGTAGTACAAATGGTTCCACTCTACCCTTCATCATTTTTTGTGCCTTCAAATATGTGCTCTCATGTTCCTTCTTCACTCTTAAACTTGAAGCTCCTCTTTCTTCAACTCGGTTCTTCCTCTTGAGACACTTCTTGGAGAGTTTGCTGCAACTTTCTTTCTGTTTTCTAGTGTTGTCCACATCTCCTCCCTAGTTCTTTTAACGTTGGCTAATGGTTTATGTGGATTATCCTTTTGATGCACAAATAGATATTAAAAGATTTTTAACAATACCAAGGTAGATTGACATGTATATTTTTTATCCCCTTTATTTTCCTTAACATACTTATACCACTTATCCAATTCACTACATAGACTATTGAATATAATATGTGCCCAATTTACTTTCTGCCCCTTCTCTACTTTCACCAATGTAATAACATTTTTGTTACAAAAATATTGTACCTTCTCCTTCTAATAAACGAAAAATACAATGGCAAGATATTTTTAAAAGTATGGCAGAACCTGACTCTTTGCATTCCATTGAACTGCAGAAAAACTTGTAAGTGTAAGTCTACAATTTTATAATGCCTAAAATACTAGTGACTTTGACGCACCCCCACATTCCTTGAAAAATTCGAATGCAAGTTCAAAAGTGAAGACATTGGAAGAAGAATGAGTTAGGGTACGTTCCCTAGCTCACAACATTTCAAGGATAGGAGGGGCGTGCTGGAGCTCTGGGATGGGAATTAGGACAAGTGACAAGCGGGTTAATTATTCACACGGACTTGCACAAACCAAACAACAAGTTGGTTAATGCATAGTTGGAGCACTTTTGGTGCACGAACGAGCTATGGGCATACACGAACTCACAAGACTCACCACGGCCCAAACTCGGGGGAAGTTACCACCTTCTCCCTTATAGTATTCTTTGTGATTAGTCATGAAGGTTACATCCAAATGTCATTTTTTCTCGAGACTCCCAAGTTGGGGGTCCCAAAATTCCCAAAATTGGGACTCTCGGCACTTGGGAAGGTCATAAGTTCTTGTGCAGACCTTCGATTGAGGTGAGGTATAAAGTAAAGTTGTAGCCTTCATCGAAAACTTTCCAATAATAGTGACATGCCACCTACACACATGTATTTCAGGGCAATTCCTGACATTTAGTGGTCGAAAATCAAATTGACACTTTGACTCCCAACCTTTCTTTTGGCCATAACTTATGTTTTAGGTATTCAAATGGGTCATGCAAGCCCATTTTAGACATCTAAGTTTCAAACCAATGGTATAAGGAACTCTCTAATCCAATGAGTTTTGACTTTTGAACTACTTCTTTGAAAATTTGAAACTCCATAGGGCTTTTAACTCCCAAAGTGGGAGTCCACTTGGGAATGTGTGGGTTCATTCCCTCACACTCCCAAGAGTGCAAATGTGATTCATGGGTTGCACTTTCAGTTTGTGCCTTTCCATGCTTTTGCCTTGGTCACGAGCCTAAGGTTAAGGTCATGACAGATTTATTAACCTGTCTTTTTAGTTTTCTACATACCCTTTCATACACACTCCAAAAACATCTACAATTAATTGTTTGCTAATTACATACACCTTATCCTTATGCTCAAAGTAAATATTTGTGCCCTTGATCAATAATGTGTTAAAAAATTCCAACACTACATTAGGCATCGGCGTTTCTGACCCCATCAAAAATAAAGGAACAAGCCTTACTTTAAAAGCCCAAGTTTCTTCCATAGGAATATCCTTCGAGTTTTCCATCTGCTCTATATGTTTGTCATAGTTATGTTTTTCTATGTCCACATGAATGTCGCAACCCCACTTTGGCCAAGTGTGGGGGTGAAGCCCAACACTTGGAAAAGTTCGAGGTTTGGAGTCCGCCAGGACTCCTGAATGTTCAGAGCTCGACAGCAAGGCCCAAAACACCTCGCATTGGGGTGTTATTGGTGTCATTGGAAAGTTCTTGAAACGTAAATATCGAAAATGGCCTCGCATTGGCCATTTGGACATTTGCAGCTCAAGTTATGAGCAAAAGAAGGGTCGGGAGTCAAACTGGCAGTTTGATTCCCGACCACTAAAAGTCGGGAATCGACCTCTTCCCGACGTCGCCTTGGGGAGGGCGACACGGCATTGAAAAGCTTTCGACGAGAGCTACAACTTTGGTTCAAGACTCGTCCCGATCCGAGTTTGGGGCGAGGAGCTGTGGCCGTCCAAAGTCCCGAGACTCCAACCCGGGACAGTTTCGGGACTCTATTTCGGGAGTCCCAACAAAATGTGTCATTCGGATGTAGCCTTCGCGACCAGCCGCAGAGAATACTATAAGGGGGAAGGTGGTGGCTTCCCCCGAGTCCGGGCCGTGGTGAGTCTTGTGTGTCCAAGTGCCCATGGCAAGTCCCAACACCAAAGGGTGTCCCGAATGTTAAACTAACCTCTTATGGTTGGTTTTTTTGGATGCAGATTCACACGAGCTAAGTTAGTCCCTCTTCCTAGTCTAATCCCTGGGCTCCCAACTCGACCCTCTACCCCTTTTTAGAGTTGGAAGCCGAGAACGTGCCTCCAAGTCTCAACTTTCCGCAACTTGACTTTGTGAAACCTTCAAATGGGTTTCACCCCGTGACTTGGGAGCGTGTCAATGAAACTCTTAAGATCTAGAATTTTAATAGCTTTCTCCATAAGTGTAACTTTGTTTAGGATTGTGCGTATTTTTTTCGCTACCGCTTCCACTTTAGGCTACGCCATCTCCATTAACCTTTGTTGTGTTTTTGCCATTGTCTACACCTTTATGGCTTATTGTACTTTCAACTATACTTATGTGAATAATTGTTCTTCCTATGCAACAACATTCTCCTCCCTTGCATCCTTTTGCATTATCTATGCCTCCATATGATGATGTTCCTTAACTTCATCTTCCTTCGATTCTTCAATGCACACCAAATTTATTGATGTAATTTTTGGTTCTATCTGTTCTCACGCATGCCAACGCTATTTACTTCTGAGCAAAAACTCAATTGTAAATGTTTTAGTTGTATCTATGTCTTGAGTTATTATATGCGTGAATTGTATCTTCACATTATACGCCTTCCATTCTGTAGATTCCAAAAATGATGATGAATGTGAAGCAACCTTACAACCAATGGTTGAATATTCAACATTCCTTATTTCTTTACTCTTCTCAACTCCTTTTCTACTTTTTTTTTTTCAATAATTCTTCTTCCTCCTCCTGCCTTTGCTTGTGTTCACTCCCATGTGCTTCCTTTTCCCTTGTTATTTGCTATAATTTTTCAATTACACTCTCTACACTCATATTGTTGTGAATTCCAAAACTTTAAAAACACACAACTTCCAGTAACAAGCATAAACTGCTTTCAACGGTTATTTCATTTTTTCACGTCCTTGAACATCTTGCCTATCACATTCATTTTTTCATCTACCCACTATCTTTTAATTAACACATGATCCTCAAAATTAATACAACCCATCACTACAAGTTTATGTTTCCTTTGTACAACCATGTGGAAGCACTTAGCATCATCATTATGAATGAATGTCACAAATTTCATCTTCTGATTACTCCACATCCGTAATCTCCCTCCATTATTTGTACTGATTCCATTTCGTTCGCCCTATACCCCTTTTGTTGACTATGCCCATTTATTGGTTGACTGTGAGAACACATCTTCTAACTATATTGATTTTTTTGTTGACTGTGCCTACAATTATAAGGATTGTGTGAATATTCTTGATGATCGAGAGAATATTGTTGCTAATTTAATCGATACTCTTGGCATATCATCTTTAAATCATTACATCCCAAATCTTGCACTATTACAATTATTGTTCATTTATAGATCGAAAATAAAAATTATGTTCACCACTGGATTTGTGATCTATTTTTTATCTTCATCATTCTTCATTTGTGGTCTTTATTTCACATTTGTCATCATCCTCCTCTATGTCAAAATTCACCTCTTGAACTCCACCTACATTTTTTCCCCAATATATTAGCATTTGTTGTTCTTTTTTTGGAGCTTCAGATTCCATATATTTATAAGGTTTGAGCTTATTCACGTTGACCAACATAGGGTTAGTTTCAAACTTTTCAATGGTCATCAATAACATAATGTTATTTAGCAACACATATTGTGTTATGTACAATCCAAACCATTTCCTAGTAAACTTCCTTAGGTGTGACTTATTACCCTTTGGAAACCACAAAACATAATCATCAAAACTAAATTGTTTTTCTAGATTCTTTTGTTAACTCCATAATGCTATACTCCACTACTAAATTCCTACAGTTTCTACAACTTGCATTCTAGCTTCTTGCAACTTCTTGAGGTCTAATTCTACTAGTTAAAACTCTCACTGGAGTATTGTCTCTCTCATCTCCACCAACAATTAGAATGATGTGCTCTATGGGTATTAATGGATGTAATCCATACACTAATTGATATGGTGTATACCATGTTGCTACTTTGTATGTAGTTCTGTATGAAAATAACATTGTAGACAAATGCTCATCCCAATTTGTTTTATTTTCATTAACTAACTTTGTCAATAGTGTCCCAAGTACCTTGTTAATAAACTCAACCTACCCATTCCCCTGAGGATAATAAGTTGTAGAACTCACATGTTTTATTCAAAAATGATCTGTCAAATACTTGATGGCATCATTAATAAAACAAACTCCCTGATCTGTGACTATAGTCAAAGGACATCCAAACCTGGATAATATGCACTCATATAAATTTTTTGCTATGACTATTGTTGAATTAGTTTTCAATGTTCTTGTTTCCACCCACTTAATAGCATAGTTTATGGTAACAAGAATATATTTGTTCCCTGTATATCTCCCTGCTAGCTTAATTGGCCCCACAAAATCAAATCCCCATTTCATAAATGGTTCCTCTAGAATACTTGTGACCAGCTTTGCAAAACTTTGAGTTGCCAATCCTCTTGTTCTTTGACATGCATCACAAGATCTACAGTAATCATGCATGTCCCCATACATAGTTGGCCACCAATATCCAACATCCAATATCTTCTTCTATGTTATTTCCATTACAAAATGCCCTCCTGAAGGTCCTTCATGCAATTTTTTCATCACCATTTATGCTTCTATTGTTTTCAAGCATCAACGTTGTAGTCTGTTATCTTGGCCCATTTTGTACAATTCACCATTCTTTAATATAAAAGGCTTTATTCTCCTAACCAATTTCTACTTCTGCTGTACCAACAATGTGCCCTTAATCTGTCCTTTAAAAAAAAATCTTTTACATCATTTAGCCACTTGAGCCTTGTATAAAACAAACTTGCATCTGTGGTTTGATTAGGCACACTTGTGGGTTTTGTACTATCCAATAATCTTGACAATGCATTTGTAACTACATGTGTTTTGCATGGTTTATACACTACTGTGAAGTCATACTCTAGGAACAATAATAACCATCTAGTTATTCTCCTTCAAACATGTGGTTTGTTGACCAAATAGACCTATGCCATATGATCTACATAAAAAACAAACTTATTGCCCAACAAATAATGTCTAAACTTGTGCAAAGAAAAAACCATTATTAAAGTTTCTTTTTGTGTTGTGTTATAATTTTGTTCTGTTTTTTTCAAAAGCCTAGAAGCATACATTATTGGTTGATCACTCTTCTTTGTTATGTTCTGAGACAACATAGCCCCCATAGTTAATAAGGACGCATCTGTATGAACATGAAATTCCACCTACCAGTTTTGTGATATCAATATTTGTGTTTCAATATAATTATGTTTAATCAATTTCCAGGCCTTCTGACATTCTTCGATCCAAAGAAAAGTCTTTGTCTTTATGGTTAGTTAAGTGATAGGTGCCATAATTGCAAAATTTTTTTTTATAAAACATTTGTAAAATTATGCCATCCCATTAAATATTTGAATCTGTTGGGGATTCTTAGGTGGTGGCATGTTTACGATTGCTTGTATTTTCTTTGGATCTAGTAGTTTCCCTTCTTTGAAAACAATAAAACCCAAGATCATCCTTGAAAATTCCATAAATGCACATTTTTTGTCTATATTTAGATTAATGCCATATTCTCTGCACTTTTGAAAACATAGTTTGAGCTTCTACAAATGACTTTCCATGTCACTATACATCACAAAGTCATCTAGAAATATCTTCATGAAATTGTCCAAATAGTCTTTGAATGTTTTAGTCATGGTTCTCTTATATGTTGGAGGTCCATTTTAAACTCCAAACAACATCACCTTCCATATAAAAGCCCCCTAATCTATAACAAATGTAGTATTGTATCTATCTTCTGGAGCTATAGATATTTTATGATATCCTGAATATCCATCTAAGGAATATGCCTCATACCCTGCTATTGTGTTCAACACTTCATTTGTGAAAGGTAATGGGTATGGACCTTTTTTTGCGGTTGCATTTAATTTTTTGAAATCTATACAGATTCTTAGCTTGCCATTTTTCTTGGGTACTATTACTATGGGTGACAACCATGTAGCTTCTTCTACAGATTCAATGAATATAGCTATTAACAACTTATCTATATTTTGTTTGACCACTGTAGCATAGTTTGGATTTAATTTGTACTTGGCTTGATGTGCCGACAAAATGGTAATGTCCAATTTAATTTTGTGTTGTGCTAGCTCTAGTGGAATCCCTTTCAAATCTTTGTATGTCCATGCAAAAACATCTTTGAATTCCTTCAACAGTTGCTCCACTTCCAATACCTTACATGTTTTGAGCTATGCATTAAACTTCACCATTTGTGGTTTTGCATTAGTTACCAAATTGAGCTTCATCAATCGTTGATCTTTAGTTAATGTCCATCTAGTTATTTGCAATCCATGTGCTTTGATGTTTACTAGAGTTTCATCCACTATAACATTCATTGGTTGAGTTTTGTAGTAAGTTTTTGGATACACCTTATCCTCTAGAACTACTTCTAGCTCATAGTTGTTGCTAGGTATTTTTTTCGATGTACTCTGTACTTCAAATCCCTATTCTGAAATACTAGTCTTCACATCTATATCCATGATCCCCACATTTGTGGTTTTCATAAATTGAATTGTCTTAGGTAAACTGATTGTTCCTATGGAAAACAATTATTACTCTATAACAAAAATGATATCTTCTTCTTCATATGTGATGCCATTTTGATAATCATAACATAGTAACATTTTTAGTCTTCTTACTTCACTTCCCAAATGTTTGGTAACTATAATTGTTCAAATTGTCCCATTCCCTTGTATGGTAACAATGTTATTGCCCCAATCATGTGCCACTTTAGCATCCCTCAACCATGGTCTCCCCAACAACATGGAATAATTGGAATCTACCACACTATTCTAAAGTACAATAAACGTAATTATGTAAGGAATGCCATGAACATATATCTTCAGAAATTATATCAACCGCATTAATTTTATGGTTGTTTAATCTACCATTTTCAAATTATATGGTGCAAGTTTAGGCTTTGGAAGCCCCAACTTCAATCTCAACTATTCTATGATAGTATTAGCTCCGGAACCTCCATCCAACAACACATCTTTTATTGTATTCATCCCAATCTGTATTTGGATAACTACCATATGATTATCTATTGCTATAGCAATTTTCCTTACTTCTGGCACTAAAGAACCAACTTGTTTCTTTGTGTATGTTTTACTTACATTCTGAATTTTCTTTGGTTTTAATTTCTACCAAAAACATCTCTTTAATTCATGAGTTATTTTAAGCAATTGTCCTAAGTTCAAAGTATAACTTGTTTTTAGCATATGCTTACCAATGTCTAAAAAATTTTCTTTTAATGTGATCAATTTCCCTTGTGAATTCACTACTTCTTGATATTTTTGTGTGTCCACAAGAGTAATTTTTGATGCACTCCCAACCTCCTCAACAGATTCAAATGTGAATCTAAGATGAAACTAGTGGAAAAGTAAGAAGTTGGGGCACGCTCCCTGGCTCTTAACACTTCAAAGGTAGAGGGGCATGCTAGAGTTCTGGGATGGGACTAAGAAGATTGACAAGCATTTCAGTCACTCACTCAGACCTACACAAACCTAGCAACAAGTTGGTTAGTGCATAATTTGAGCACTTTTGGTGCTAGGACAAGCCACGGGCAAATTTGGACTCACAAGACTCACCATAGCCCAAACTTGGGGGAAGCCACCACCTTCGCCCTTATAGTATACTTTGTGCCTCTCCACGAGGCTCACATCCAAATGGCATTTTGTCTTAAGATTCCCAAATGGTAGTCCCGAAATTCCCAAAGTAAAGACTCCCGCGGCTTCGGGGCCCCATAACTTTGTGTGCAAACCTTTGATTGAGATGAGGGCTAAAGCAAAGTTGTAGCCCTCATCTAGAGCTTCCAACAGTATGTCGCATGCCACCTACACACAAGGAAATCACGTCGATTCCTAACTTTTAGTGGTCGGGAGTCAAATTGCTAATTTGATTCCCGACCTTTCTTTTGGCCATAACTTGTGTTTCAAATGTCCAAATGAGTGATGCAATCCCATTTTAGACATCTATGTTTCAATATCTTTTCAATGATGTAAATAACTCTTCAAACCAATGGGTTTTGACCCTTGCAATTGCTCCTTAAAGATTTGGGAGTCCTTCGGGACTCTAACTCCCCAAATGGGAGTTGCCTTGAGAGTGTGAGGGTTCATTCTCTCACATTCTCTATAGTCCCAAGAATATAAGATGTGCCTCCTGGGTCTCCCTCTTATTTCACATTCTTGCAAGCCTTTGTTTTGGTCGTGAACCCAAGGTTAAAGTTGCAACATATTTGGCATACCCAGCCAGGTTATGTTCCATCCTTCCATGGATGTGGGTGGCCCTTTTGTCTAAGTTTTGTGTTTTTTGAATTTGTTGAATTGTCTCCACCATTGACTTCTTCAACCACTTTTTTTTTTTTAGTCGGCAACACTCTTTTGCTTTCCTTAGTTTTTTATCCTTGAACACATGTTTTTCAATTATTTTACTTCTTGTGGTAACATTAACATCCATCACATTCACATCTGCAATGACTATTTGTGTTTTAACAATATGTTGAACCTTTGTTACAGTCATAGATTTCCCATGAAACATTTTTTTCATCTCAGCAAACTTTGGACAATTCGTCATTTTATGTCCATTCAAACATAGATGTGACATGCATATGAGGATGCCTTCTGTGTTTTTTGAATTGGTTGTGCCATCTCTATGGTTGCCACCATGGTATGTTTTTTTTTTCTACATGTCTCCACATTATGATTTGTCATCCCACAATTTGTGCAATGTTTTTCAATCTTTTTTGTATTACTTTATGTTTTTGTTAGCATTACATGTTTGATATTATGTGGTACTAATAACACACTCCTTGCTTTTGTAATAGTCGTACCTTCTTCACACAACATTGTCGCCTCCTTATGTTGTAATGTTGATCGCTTCATCCCCACAATTGCAATTCTAAAGTATGATTATGAACTCGCTTTAAACATAGTAGTTCAAAAACTATATATGGTTGGTAATTTTAAACCATGAACCAACTTCTAAATCCACTCATAGTAAACATGCACCCTCTTAGTCTCCTCCTGCTTCATGTTCTTCAATTCCATGCATATTTGCTCATCATTTTGAGTCCTCCGATGACAAAATGCACGTGTAAGCTCCAGAAAAATATAGTTAGGAAATTCTAACATGTTATTATGGCACCATTCTGATGTCGTATCTCTTAGCATATAGCTACACACATTGACAATATACTCTTTAGAAGTCTCTACATTTGTTTTTATTACAAAATTGAACATTTTGACATGAACATTTGGATCAACATTTTTTTTGAAATCAAGATATTTAAAAGCTACCATGTTTGGCCTAGCATTATGGCCATCTTTATGATAAAAAATTGGTGCAATTACAATAATTAGTTTTTAGTATCCTCCATTTGAATGCATGGCATATGCACTTCTGCACCCTCTAGGAACCATTGAGCTCATTAGTGGTCAATTTGTAGTCATGTTCATTTGAGTAGTCGTTATCGGATTAGTGAACACCATTCGAGGTATGCTAACAACTCCAGTAGTAGTTGCTGGTAGTGTCAAACTTTGACTCAAATTCCTTACTACTAAAGATTCCATTTGATCCATTACCTAATTTTGCTACAAATCCAAGTAGTACTTCCCTTTAGACAACATTTATGTTGGGTGTAACAACTGTTTCCACTCCTATGGTTGTTATACATGCATCGAGTGATCGAGTAACTCCTACTCCAACATGTTTCCGGGTTTCAACAATTGTCATTCTGACACTATTGGTGGAACTGTGTTAATTCGAGATCGACAATGTTCCATTATGCGATTACCCATTGGTATCCACTATGATGTCGTATGTGGATGTGAATACCCCTCTGGTTCTTTACTCCTAGTTTGAATAAATGAACAAATTTGTTGACTTTATGGTCCCAATTGGCTTCCTAACTCCATGCTTCTCAATCAGTTTTGAACTACATGAATTCTTGATTCCTGTTCATGTGGTTGATCTATTAATGTTCTTACCACATTCTGTAACTCCACATGCCTAGCAATAGTTTTTTTGATGTGAAAAGGCACAAAAGGACAATCCATGATTACATTCTTTCTTCCTCACATAATGCATAGACCCATGAAAATAACCTGATCATCTCCAAATCCACAGATTCATGATCATGTATTTTGGTTGTATGCATTATTTGATCCAACTCTAGATTCCTTTGATAAGAGTATGATTGTAGTACTTCATCTAGCGACCTGTGCCTTTGTATATTCAAATGATCTTGGGTAATTTTTTTCAGTTTCCTCAAACACATCAACATTGGTGTTTTCATCCACCTCTTAGTGTTTCGTTAATTCATAGTAATTTAAAGATGCAAATTGATACACAAACTTGGGTGGTAAACCTCTTGTAACATCCCTCCCTCAGCTAGTCACCAACTCTGGACTTGAGATTTATTGTGATTGTTTAGGTCCTACAAAAGTCCTTGTTCTGTTTTGATCTCTACTACTTTGAACCATAGATTACGACTAAGAAATATACTACATCCGCTCATTCGGATGAGTAGTCAACTGCAACTATTTTTATGGAGATTGTTGTTTCGACTATGTTTTCTCTAAAGACCCCTAGTCCATATGTCTTGTTGTACCACTTCTTGTGGTAAAAATGACTTGTGCCCCGCAAGCCTTTCCTCCATTCTTAGCACTCATCTATCCAACATTAGATTCCAATATGGGGTTTCAGTAAGCCTTATATCCTCCTCTCCATTTTCAATATTGTTTTATGTCTAACGTTCAATAACTTGTCGATTTGCTTCTAAGTCCAATTGTTGCTATAAACTTCGAGTCACCATCTAATTCATCTTGTTCACAATTCTTTGTCTTTAAAGTTTGTAGATTGTTCTGCAATCCTTATGACGTCAACCACGTAAACTTCTAATATTTTCTAATAGACCCCTTAAATTTTTGAATTGAACAAAAAACAACGCTACTTGTTTGGACATTCTCATCTAAAGTATACAACAAAATTTGTAGAAAACCTTCCCATTACTGAAAGAAAGAAAGAAAAATTCCCCACAAGATGGTTGTTAAATGGTAGAAGTGAAATTTAAATTCCTATAAAATGTTTCACACTACTATAATAACATATTTGCATTTCATAGGCATGTGTTCACTATTTTCATCTTAAGTCTCAACAAATTTAACACTATAGTTCATTCCCACATCAAATTCATAGTTATTGCATATAACCAGAATCTACACTTCAGGATACATTGTAAAAATAAATAAATTTAAACTCCAGAAACAAAAGTACAATTCATTTCATCATAATTTAGTATTACAAAAAATTCACGCAAAAATTGAAAATAATTCATTGTAGAAGTTTGTGTTTATTTGTATTACTAAGAACATTAATCCCAATTACAACATAATCCCAAGTTTTGTTGAAAAAAATCCCAAAAGAACACTTAAAATTTATGTTATATCAAAATAAAATTTGTGGTTTTCTATTGCAAGTACTTCCAACTCTTCCTATTTTTTTCTAAAAACTCCTTGTCTCATCTTCTTTTCCTCCTCCTTTGTTCTCCAGAATTTAGAACCTTTTTGAACCGTACCAAATCACATCATTATGATCCAAAACAACAAGAATTCAAAATTCAAACTAACAAAGTTCCTTGATTAATCCCTACCCTAACTGCGTTATTCATCTCGAATCACATACTTAGTTTACCCCCTTAATAACAACCAAAATGCAAGGAGCATGAAATGTTTTAGGGGTATTGTGTGACACTGATGAAAATGAAAATTATATTAGTCCAACTTATGCAAAAGGTGTGATGGAAATGTTATTAAATAGTTTAAAAAATGTGTAGTATATTAGAAAATAACCTCTAATTATATTTCAATAGAAATTTGATCTACCTTAAGGAAATGATTTAATTGATTTCATCTAGGGGGGTTGAACCTAGGCAATCCCTTAAGGTTTATCCCTAGTTGGAGTGGAAGGAAAATATGCACAAAACAAGTCACCTTAGATTTTTAATATACTATCATTTGCAAAATTTGTTGCATCATCATTTTCCATTTATCCCCAAAGCAACAAGCTGCCAAAAAAACCAATCACATCACCCAAACCAGTTAAGATTATACAACAAAAAACAAAAAAAATTGATGAATGTTTAATCAACTTGTCATAAATGAAAAAAACCTTGAGTTTTTGGATTCCTTAATCCAAACTACCCTAAAACTAAAACCTAGGTAAATATTCCAAAAATTGAAAAAAAAAAAAAACATCTATGCTTGGAAATGCAAGTAGAAAACCAATAATCCCCATACATATTAAGATGGCCATATCTCTAACCAATGGCCATGTACTATTTTCCATAATGTAATTTTCTTTCCCCCATTCCCAAATTATTCTGTAGAAAGAAAAGGTCTCAAACTTATAAAATTCTTGGGCATACATTTTGACTACCAAGTTTAGATGGATAGTTAAACAATCACATAGTTCAGATTTCCCAAAATTGATTGTGGAAAAGGTCCTTTCAACCTCCACACTACCCAAGACCATTTGATTGGGTCAAATTTATACTTAAATTGAAATCATTTTTTGAATTATTACAAATTAATAAGTTGGTAGGTAAGTAGGTAGGTAGTAAATAGGTCTAAGTAGGTCGAAGCTAGGCAGTTAAGTAAATAGGTGTTAACCTAACCTAACCCATGTTACTTAAGCTAACCTAACTTCACCAAACTACCTTAGTGGAACCTAACTACCCCTAGTTTTTAAAGCATGCACATAGGTTGCAAGTATAATGAATTGAACCCCAAACCTGACAATGATAAACCAAGTTTTTACCAATGGACTACACCATAAAAAATGTCCAACTTTTGTCAAGTTTTTACATTTCCCATGTTTATTTCATATCATTAAACATAACGGTAAAACCTAAATGATACATAATGGTTAAAATTAAGCTAAATCAAATGGCTAAACCTAATGGCTTAATTTATTGACTAAACATAATGGTTAAACTTTGATTAAATCTAATGGCTAAACATAACAATTAAACTTTGGCTAAACCCATGGGTAAATTTATTCATTGAAAATAATGATTAAACTTTGGCTAAATAAAATGATTAAATAAAATGATTAAACCTTGGTTAAACATAGTGGCTAAATTTAATGGCTAAACATAATGATTAAACTTTGGTTAAACATAATGGTTAAATTTAATAGTCAAACATAGTGGCTAAATTTAATAGTTAAACATTATGACTAAACCTTGATTAAACTTAGGTTAAACATAATAACTAAATATAATGATTAAAATAAAACTAAACATAGGGTCTAAATCTAAGCTAAACTTCATAACTAAATCTAGTGGTGAAACATAATAACTAAACCTAGGGTACACCTAGTGGTTAAATTTAGCCTAAACTTAGTGGCCAAATCTAATGGCTCAACTTATGTTAAACCTAATGGCCAAATTTAATGGCTCAACTTAGGTTAAACCTAGTGGCTAAACTTAAATTAAACCTAATGATTAAAATTTAACTAAACTTTGAGTAAACTTAATGATTACATGTAGTGGTTACACTAATGTAAACAAACGGGTGGGTAGGTAAGTAAGTAGGTAATTATATGTACATAAGAGGGAAAGTAAGTAGATAGGTTGTATGAAGGTGAAAATATATATGTAGGCTAATTAACTAGATAAATAGTAGGTGGGTGGATGGGGTCAATGGGTAATAGTTGGTAAGTAAGTAACTAATTATGTAAATAGGTGGGTGAATAGGTAAGAGGTAAATACATAAGGGGGTGCAAGCAAGATATTTTGTACATATTTGTTACCTTGTTTTCTACTTGAAAACACAAAAAAAACAAACTTTCAAACTTCTAAGCTTCCTTTAGCATTTTTAAAAAAATGATTTTATTTTTCCATGGGCATTTCTAACCTCCTTCTAGCTTTTAAAAGCAATTTGTGTCATATTGTTTGAACTTGAAAAAGTATCCCCAAAAGTATCCCCCATTTTTTAGGGGTTGGGGATGATTTTAATTATGAAAAAAAACTCAATTAAATAAAAAAATTATATTAGAATGTTCACCACATCAATATTGAGGTGTTTGAAAAAAAAACCAAATATTTGCAAAAAAATTTCACTTACTTTCAAGTATTTGAACTTTATTTTTCAAACTGCCACAAATTTTAGGTCCAATTCAAGTACTTGCAAGTAGTTAAAAAAAACTTGATTATAGCAATTTAGCTTTTAAAGTTCATGGAAACAAGAGTCAATAAATAATGTACCCAAAAAAGAATTTATTATCCCCATAAAATCATTTACTTGTTAATCCTTTTTTTTAAAGACCCCAATATTTTGTTGTTTACACTACTTTTTGTGTATACTTTACCATGGTTTCACCCAAGGTAACAAATAATGTCACATTTGACTAAAGAACATTGGAAACATCTTCTCTTGCATTCTTACATTAAAAAATATGTGCCATGTTGAGATGAACCATAAAAGTTGAACTATAAAGGCAAAACACAAACTGAAATTATAAATTTATGTGGTTACTATTTAGTTCACCTACTATTATAGTATTTTACTTTACTACCTATCTACTTGCTTACCTAAGTAAATAAATTTTACTTTTCTACCTACCTTTGTACTTATATATATTTGTTTTCAAAATTCAATTAATATGCCATGTGGCAACTTTTGATTGCACATGTCATAATTTAAGACCACCTAAAATGAATATCATAATGGATGATGGATATCAATATTTCAAAAAACAATTCACAAAAAAAATTCATAGTGCCATGTGTTAAATTTTGATGAACGGATGAAAAATGAGGTTAACATGGCATTATGGTTGTAGTCATAAGAGAGTTGCATAGTAGTTGAAAGGGAGTTGTTGCGATAAAGTTGCATCATATATATGGTGAGTTGTGACTTTTATAACTTATGTAATTTGTCTCATAACATTCATAACGTAGAAATACAATGAGTTACAAGTGGTGCAAGTGGACATTGCAACTCAAAAATATAATTGGAAGGCTAGTTGCAAGTCACCCCTTTTTCTCATAGTGTATTTCTTTGTTCATTCCACAATATTTGTATTAAAAAGCATCGTGCAAAGTTTAGGGCCAAAATGCAATGAAATTTTGTTTACCCATGGAGGGATTTGTAAAACAAGCTTATACCCATGAACACCCAAGCTTTCTAGATATGTTTTTTGATGCAAACAATGAACCATTGGTTGCATCAAATAACATATCTAGAAAGCTTGGGTGTTGATATATAGAACTTGTTTACTAATATTGTTAAAATAGATGGAGTGCATAAAGGTATTTATAAGGGAATGCATTCAATTCATAAAGAGACTAAATTTGTGAATTTATTTGATGAAAATGAACATGTTCTTGAAAGTCAAGTTATTCCTATGTCCCTTGCAATGCAAACTTTTACATTTGGAGATGGGGTCACATCTCCAACTTCTAATTCTTATACAACAACAAAGAAGGCATGCAAATTGTTCGATGTCTAAGGTCAACCAAATAAGAAATTGAAAAAAAAAAGAAAATTGATGTTAAATCTGCTGTTATTGTTGAGGATATCAGGGATTTCTCAATTGAAGTGAAGGAAATTGAAAAAATTCAAGATGGAGATGACCAAGAAGATCACTTCACAAATGTTACAAAATCAATTATAGATTGCAAATGTTTGTTAATCTTTTGAAGGCCACAAAAATTGGCCTTAACAATAATTAATTTATCTTGTTATGCATTTAGTTCATTATCACTTTTATGGTTCCAATAAGGATTGAAAAATTGGTCTTTGGCGTTTGATAATAATAAGTAGTTCACTTTAGTTCACTATATGCATTTGTGTTTTCAATGAGCTATGGTCTTGGATTTTAATAAATATTTGTTCATGTTTACAATGTGGATGTTAGCTTGAGTGCCACATTGATGTTCTTTTACAAAAAAATCGTGTTCTACAATAAATTTTTTAGAAAAATAAAAGTCCCATGTTGATGGTTTTTTATAAAAAGTACATTGAAATGGAAATTATATTTATTGAATTTTTACTAGAGGGTGATCAAACACCCATTGTTTCTACAAGGCTAATCTTAATGTTTCTCCTTCTACTTTAGTGACTTCTCCATATTTATGAACAAACAACATATGGCTATTAAATCCAAGTAGATTTTCCCTCCTACTTGTTAAATTTGCAACCCTAGTTTAGGTTCTTTCCACATTTCACAAAAATTATGGAGTACATAATATGTTATTGTTACCCTTGTTGCTTTATCAACTTTGGAGTTGAAGTGTTTCAATATTGGCCATTGATTTTTTAATGAACCAAAAGCATTTTCTATCACAACTTTGCCTTTGTTCATGTTGCAAACATATCTTATTTTGTCAACATCTATAACATTTTTAGTTTTCTAATTTAAAAAAAAAAATGTTTGAATCAAATAAGTTGAGTCTTCAATGATGTAAGGTGTACATTTCACAACTCTAATTGTAAGAACATGTTTTTACAAATCTCTTAGTCTTTTAATCGTTTGTACAAGTTATAAACCTTAAATTGGCCACCATCATGATCTCCTCTTGATTGTCCAACACACATTTCGAAACCACTTGTTTCCACCACACACCCCTTGTAGAACAATACTATGGAAACTTTTTTTCATAAAAATCATTGTGTGCACGTGTCACCTTCTTCCTTGGAAGATCTGTTAGTGGTATGTGAGTTCCATCTATTGATCCACATATGTATGGCAAACTTATCAATTCTTAAAAGGTTGAATTATCAATCTCAATCAATTTCTTGATGGAATGTCAATGTATTTATTAAATAATTTGTCTTTATCAATGAAGACATCACATACTATGTCCACATATTTTCAAATTGTTGATGCACCCACATTAAAATGATCAACCATATGAATGGCACTATGTCCACGAGTAAATCTATGAATTTTTTTTGAAAACAAATTCTTAATTTCTAGTTGTGGTGCACAAGATTAAGGCATTAAGATTGCAAGAAAGGAATTAGCTCTAACACCAAGGTTTGAAAAGTTGCATAACTTATCTTGTAGTAATGTAGGTATTTTTTATTTTTCATTTTTGGGGTAGTATGCCATACATTTGCTTCCACTTGAATCCAATGTGTATATTGTTTAGGTTTTTCCCACCACAACCAAATATATATTTTTTTTCTAAGGGCTAGAATACCCCACAAGAATGGCAAAAATTGGCTCCCTAAGTTGGGCTCATTGTCAACACGAAAAGTCATAATAGAATTTATCAAGGTAGTAAAAACAACATTTAGATGAGGAAAACCTTCCCCCCATAATTGGGATCCATTGCCAAAAGATGAATTTGCAAAAAATATGAAAGATGACTACTTGTAAAGTTTGAAACTATGCAGGTTTAAGATATTGTGCTTAAACAAACCTTTAAAATTGTAAACAACTTATACTAGTGACTTTGACAAAAAAACATTCAATCATGATTATATTTGCAATTTTGTTGATTCATATGTGCTTCAAGTCATTAAAATTTTGAACAAATAAAAATTAGTTTAGTTCATTGTTTATTTGTTGCCATTACACATTAAATTTGTGAAAATTATAAAGTTGTAAAATGTCATTTGAAGTGAACAATTTGGGGATATTTGTACATTTGTTGTTGTTAATGTCCAAGTTTTGTCATTTTAAGATTTTGTATTCATCCATGAATGACAACTACACATAGACAAATAAAAGGATTTAATATGAAGGTTGGAACTAAAAACTAAACCTCATAGCAAATCCTTGAGATTTGAAATCACATTAAATGACATTCTTGTTTAATGATCATTTGCCAAAGGAACTAAAGCTTTGATTCAAAGAAGCAAGAAGTAATAAAGGTTATTGCTTCACCAAAACATGATGTAGATTAGAAAATATTGACCTAAATATTATGTGGATTGGAACATGAAAAATATTGTACTTGCGAGTGATGTTTGTGACAAAATAATTTACAAAAGGTCTAGTTTTAAAATAAGAAATTTTTATTAATATTTGTTGAAATTGTTGAGGATCATATTCCAATCCCAACCATTGGGTCACCATTACAAATACACAACATAAGGTGTATTTTGCATACTTAGTTTTCAACTATTGAAGTTCTAGAGAACTAAATTTGAAATTGTTGAAACCAGTGTTTAAAAATAAATAAATATTTGACAAAAAGTTATGCTTCTCAATTGTAGGTACGATATGGATAGGAAGACTGCAAGCTTTGGTTATCCTCTTTTGGATCTTTGGACATGGCCATTAGTCATTGTGAAGTTCTTTTGCAATTTAATCATTAAATACATGTATTTTTTTAATTTTTTTTTGGTGTCTATTGGTTTCTTTCTTCTTCTTTTTCTTCTCCTTTCTTTCTTTCAAGGAGGATATGGTCATCCTACTTTCATCTTATGAACCTAGTCATTAGTCATTGCCAAGTTCTTTTGTAATTTCATCATTAAATACATGTTGTCCTTTTGTTTTCTTTTTATAAAAAAATATACATAAAAAATTGAAAGAGATGAAAGATATTAATTCACAACAATTTACTCCATTGTAAAAGCAAGAGTAGATAATAACATCAATTACATGTGTTACACATATCATTTGGGGGTTTAAGAAGTTAGTCTAAGAAAGTTAAGATATGTTATTTTATTTTATAATTATTAGATTATATATATATCTGTCTATGAAAGAAGGTAGTTTGTTTTGTAGTTGTGAGATCCACGAAACCGGGATGCTTCAGATTGTGTTCTTAGTGTCTTTGGAAAGCTCTCAACTAGAAGGGGTGCATGGGCTTGGTTCCATGATGTTTGGACTTGTGGTGCAAAAGTTCTTGAATATTGAATGATTTCTTCACTGAAAATTAAATTAAATCATAGCTAAAAATTTCAGAGGAATTGGAATGTGCATTTGGTGTTGTTGGAAACATCTTAATGAGCAGGATTTGATGGAATTTATTTTGTAAGATTTGGATTCAGAATGTGGGAGATTCTTAAGTGATTTCCGCCGCTGAAAATGCAAATAAATTCCAAAAATCCAGGTTTTGGAAGGAAAAATCAGTTGAGGACGTGGTAACACTTGTGCCAATGGCACATGCCACACTACTAGTGTATATCTTACTAGTTTGAACCCCGTCCCTAATGCACAGGTGTGTGTGTATTTGACGATACATTACATATGTGCCAAAAAAGTATATTACGTAGTGAAAGCCAAGTGTCACAGGTGACATGCAGCAGTTTATTGGACAGCACAAAATTCTTTCCCATATTTTTGGTCGAACAAATCACAAAATTTGTTTTTAAAAAATCACTAAATGCGAGTATGCCAAAAAAGTCATGTAGCACTAATTTTTCTAATGTCTGGAAAAAATTATTCGAACTATTGAAAACTGGCAAAAACAAAAAAAAACTATCCCAAAAAAACCTGTGTCCAAATGTGACAAAGTATTTTTTCCTACCAAAAAGAAAATGCATTTCTCACAAAAATTTTAATTTTTTTCTTTGAGAAAAGGGAATTTGTGAAAAAAAATCCTCTTTTGTTTTTTTGAGAGTTCTAACTCATAATTTTGACAGAATTCACCTTGAAACAAATTGGTCAGATTCCGGGTTGGGTGGATAATTTATTTTATTTTATTTCTAATTTGATGACATCTGCTAAAAATATTATTAATTTTCAATTCACTATATATATATGTGTGTATTCCACTCTTTCTCCGTCTCATTGGAGTAAACAGACCATGATGAGACGGATGGATGATCGGATGAATGTGAAGCATCATTTCATCCATCTGTCCCATCATTGTAAGGCTTTGGCATGCGTGCCATCTCTTCCTATTGCTTTCTTCGTCACATTGCATTTGTATTCCATTCTTTCTTCGCTTCGTCAGAGTAAACAGACCATGAAGAGATTGATGGATGATCAAACGGATGGACAAATGAATGATGAGACAGATGGATGAAATGATGTTTCATGACGTCCTTTACTATATTTCTTATTGCTTTCTCCATCAAGTCAAGTCTGTATTCCACTCTTTCTCCACCCCCTCGGAGTAAACAGACCATGATGGGATGGATGGATGACCAGACGGATGGACAAATAGATGACGAGACAGATGGATGAAATGATGCTTCACGACGTCCTTTACTATATGTAATAAGCTCATTGTTGAATAAGCAAAAACCAAATAAAAACCAAAAAAAATCATGGCAAAAAAGAAATTTGTTCAGGACCTCCAAAGTTCGAAATTCGATGCTCAAAAAGAGAAACAGTGGGCTAGTGGAGCATGATTGCCTTGAGAGTGGCGACTGAGGATTTCGAGTTTTCAAGGGTTTGCTGTCTATGCCAGTCTTCACAAGCAGACTACACACAAGCGGACACTTGGGGTCCCACAAATTCATTGCTGCTGTCTGAAGAACATCACAGTTCAAATTAAACCCTAGAAAAAGCTACAAAAAAAAGTTCCCTTCTTATCTGGGAATTGTATAATTGCGTGATTGTTTGCTTGGATGGGTGTGGGGGAAAGAAGTAGGTGAGTCTTGGGTGAGGGAGAAAGGCAGCAGGAGCAGGAGGAGGACTCAAGGAGCTGGAAGAAGAAGAAGAAGAAGAAGATGGCAGCTGCGTCTTCTTCAGTGCAAGAATGGGTGAAGAGCAGTGTCACAGCCAATGGACTGGCAATCGTCACTCTGGATCGACCCAAAGCTCTGAATGCCATGAACGCTGGTACCATCTCACCAATCAATCCCTGTCTTGCAATTTTGCCCCACTCGCTCAGGATCATCATGATTCTCCCTCCCTCCACGTAGCAAGAGTGAGAGAAAGAAAGAAGATCGGAGGAAGAAGAAAGAAGAAGAGGGAATCCTCCGTTTGTCTTCTTTCTTTTTTGTGTCCACTTCTTCTTCTTCTTGGGTGAAAGCATTTTTTGAGAGCACAGTTGGTTTGGTTCTTGTCGGGGGGTCTTGGGGATTTTCACAGATATGACAGCACTATACAAGAAGTTCTTGGACGAATGGTCTGGCAACAACAAAGTGCATGCAGTTTTAGTTGAGAGCTCCTCTGCTCGAGCTTTCTCAGCTGGTACCCATTTTTTTCCCTCTCATTCAATCTTCATTTTCAAAACTAGGGTTTGAGAGGATGCTCCTCCTCAATACCACTTGAGATAGATTGGATTGGATTCATTGGCTGATCATTGGTTGGGCCAGTAGTACATTCTTCTCCAATATACATTTTTCTCTTTGTAGAAGAAGAATTGCAATCTTCAAGGTCCTTGAGATCATCAGTACCCACCAAAAAAAAATTTGATGTGCATATTTTCTGTGATGTTGCTGAGGATGTAAGCACAGTTCCACCAGTGCTGAGTATGTGACCCTGCAAAAATATTTTTTGCATGCAAGATTTGTTTGCAGTCCCAGTTTGAGTTTTATGGGACTACAAACAGGCAGGAGACTACTAATAGCAACCCACCTGGATCAATCAAACTATATAGCCAATCAACAGCAGGTGTTATGCTCTGCTGTACCTTTTACCAGCCTCAGCATCCTGTGGAAAAATGCTTGGCCAAAACCATTTTACTGAGCCAAACTGGCATGTTTGGACTTTTCTTCATCCAATTTTCTTTTGCTGGGTCACATACTGAGCACCAGTGGAGCTAATCTAAGTTCATGGATTCGTGGTGCCTGAGTGACTCCTGATTTGTTCATTGCTATGAAGAAAGGATTTATGACAAGTTACAGAAGTGTGGGATGTTGTTGGTGAGCTGTTCTCACATTTGGATGTTCTCAAATTGGCATGGCATAGAAGAAGGTGGTAGCAGCAGCAGTGGTATGATTAGGTGGGTGGTGTTCATTTGTTGTATGCAGGCATGGATGTTAAGGGTGTGGCAGCTGCAGTGCAAGAGGATTTACATACACCCCTGGTTCCAAAGGTTAGGAGATTTCCCTGTTTTTTTTGTTTTGTGGAAGAACAAACTGCCAGGAAAATTTCTTGGACTAGAAACCCAGGAATGTCATTTTTTTTCCCCTCATTCTGGCCTTCCTTTCTGTCTGCAGTTGGGGATGTCGAATCAATTGGGTCTGCCCCAAGACATGCTTTCTGCATTTCTAGCTGCTTAAGTCTGTTCATGCTTTTGTACTCAACAGCATCATCTGCTGGCATCAAAATTCTCAAAAGAAGCCATGGAAATCTGAACAGATGTTTGTTGTTGTCTTATCCCACACTCAGATGATCTAGATTAGGGAAACAGCAAAATGCAAAATGGTTCACATTCACAGTTCAGTAGAGAACCCTGAAAGGCTAGAAAGTTGGTGAGCATCTCTTCTTCTACATGTCTTTTGGAATGAATCTATGCTACTACCTATCCATTGTTGTCTTTCGGAGAGGTTAACAGTAATCCTGTTATGGGGTGCAGGCATTCAGTAATGAGTACAAATTAATTTGTGCAATTGCACGCTACCCGAAGCCTTATGTTGCATTCATGGATGGGATTACAATGGGCTTTGGCATTGGCCTCTCAGGTCATGGCCGCTTCCGTGTTGTAACAGAGGTACGGCGATTTGGACCATATCTTCAACCAAGAGTTTCATGTCTTAGTGTTGCAATGCACTCCCCCAAATTACTGCCCTTGGGATTCACATAAAACCCTGATTAAATGTGGCAGAGAACAGTGCTTGCTATGCCTGAAAATGGCATAGGACTGTTTCCAGATGTTGGTTTTGCTCACATTGCTGCAACTACTCCTGGACATGGATCTGTCGGTAAGTAGTGTTCTCATTAAGTTGCTTTCTTCTTTCTTTGATACATACTATTTTCTCACTCCAGAAAGTTTGTAGAGGGCAAAAGGGGTGCTTGGGCTGCAGCATGACCTCTGTGCGCTTTGGTATAGCAAACCTAATGGGTTTCATTTAAGAGGCAGGCACATATATGGCAATGACGGGTGCAAAAATTACAACTCCAGCAGACGCCCTCTACCTGGGACTGGGCACCCATTACATCCCTTCCACGAAGCTTGAATCACTGAAGCTGGCTCTTCTTCATGGTGATCTGTACGTTGATCAACCCTCCTTTCTGACTTCTTCTCATGTGTATTTGTGTGCCCATGATGTTACTCTTGCAACAGGAGCAGCTGTAGACTTTTGTAATGTCTGCACAGGTTAGACAATCAAAAGCTGGAGATGAGGTGCTGCCGCTCACTGCTAAAAGGTGTTTTGCTTTGGTAGAGGTGCAGGTCAAGTAATGCATTTCATGCTATTGAAACACTGCTTGACATGTATAAAGTGGAACCAGAAACAGAGCCTTTGCTGAAGCCTCTCCTTCCTGCCATAACGGCCTGCTTTGGTGCAAACCTCTCTGTGGCTGACACCATTGAGGCTCTGAAACAACACCAAGTGTCAGATGATTCTGCAGGCAGGCATCCTTTAAACTCACACAGCTTGGAACATCTGTTTTCCTTTGTTCTGATGTCTTAAAGGAATGTTTGGAGATTGCAATATTATGAACTTGCATAATTGAGCAAAGACTTGGGCTTTGTGGTTGGCAGTTGCAAGTTGGGCGAAAGGGGCTTTAGCCGGTTTAGCAAAGGGTGCACCATTTAGCCTTTGCATCACAAAGCACCACTTTGCTGCAGTTGTTGCAGCAGGAGCAAATGCTGACAATGATGACCTTTCACAGGTCTTGGATGAAGCCCAAAGTCTTGATTTGTCCCTCATAATCATAGACTTAAGGCTTACTATTTCAGTTCCAGATAGATCCTCATTTTGACCTGTCTTTCACAGACCTTTGAAAGCTTGTAAAGCTGAAGTCAAATGAAGATAAAAAGCATGGCTGAAATGGCAATGTTAAATAAAATGGCAGATAGAAGGCGTGATGAGAACTGAGTTCCGACTGGGCGTTAGGACTTCTACTCGGCCTGACTTCATTGAAGGAGTGCGAGCAGTGCTCATTGACAAAGATCAGGTGCAATTCTGCTGTCATTTGTAAGAACAGAAAAAGCCTCTGCAATTAAGCACAACCCAGTGAGTGACCCCATAAGCACAACTATGGAAACTCTGAAGTCCACATACTGAGGAAAGTTGAATTGTGAGCAGGGAAGTAGTAAAATCTAGATCTCTGCGCACATTGAATGTGTGTGTAGCTTTTACTTTTCAGATCATGAGAGATTTCTGGTTGATGTGGGGGATTTTGGGAAATTCAATTTGGAGCTGAATCGATTGTTGGTTTGTGTGAACTTCTGCAGAAGCCTAAGTGGCAACCCGGGAGCATAGAGGACATTGATATGGGTGATGTGAAGGCTGTATTTGCTCCTTTTGAAACTCCGGCTGATGAGTTGATGATTCCAGACACAGTTGTTCTCTGAAGATTTCCCATGACCACATATGAGATTGATTTCCCACATGAGATTTCCTGCATGTGAGATTGATCTCCCAAATATGTTGCAAGCCACTCATGAAGCAATAATCAACGTGAAGTGGACAGACATCCTTATATCCAGTGGAAGGCATTCACTTTTCTAGAAATTGGATTCGAACCTTTGAATTAAAATATTGATATTTATTCGGAGGTGATGAATATATAAAATATAAGAAATCAGTGTCTAAATACCTGCAAGTAATGAAGGAAAAGAAGGGGATAATTTGTCTGAATTTTCAAATTCATAAATTAGGGCCCATTCACTAATGTAAAGAGTTTCCTACTTTCAAACTCAATCTGTGATTCTGCATGTGGAACAACCTCAGAGAAATTTCATACTGTATTTGGAGGGTACCTTACAAGGCAGAATTTCTCCAGGCTGGAGTGGGAGATGTCACGGAAGATCCCTGATGACTACCCACTCCGGCCTGGAGTGGAAGATTTCACTAAGATCCCTGAAAGGCTCCTCATAGGGCCCATGCAAGGCTTGGTTGTTACACCAGGGAAGGCATTGCTGTCAGGGCATCAGACTCTGGAGCTCAGGCTCTGCCCTTGGTGCCCAAGGTGTCATGCCCTCACAGGGTGAAGACAGGGTGACTTTATGGATAACTCTAATGTGGTTTTCTTTTCATTTAAAAAGTTGTTTCCAATGGGTATCATGGCCTCAGATCCCTGATAGGCTCCTCATAGGGCCCCACGCAAGGCTTGGTTGTCACACCAGGGAAGGCACTCCTGTCAGGGCATTACAGTCTGGAGCTCAGGCTCTGACCTTAGTGCCCAAGGTGTTATGTCCTGACAGGGTGAAGACAGGGTGACTTTACAGATAACTCAAATGTGGCTTTTTTTTCATTTAAAAAGTTGTCCCCAATGGGTATCATGGCCTAAGATCCCCTGAAAGGCTCCTCATAGCGCCCCACGCAAGGCTTGGTTGGTACACCAGGGAAGGCACTGCTGTGAGGGCATTACACTCTGGGCCTCAAGCTGTGCCCTTAGTGCCCAAGGTGTCATGCCCTGACAGGGTGAAGACAGGGTGACTTTACAGATAACTCTAATGTGACTTTTTCCTCAATTTTTGAGTTGTGCCCAATGGGTTTCATGGGCTCAAAGCCAGGCGTTCCCAACTTAAGCATTCCTTGGCTCCACATTGGGCAGGCCCTTATTTTGAGAATGCCCCCACCCTTCTGGTTTACTCTACACATCTTTTATTTGTTTCTTTCACCCTTGGGTCAAGCGTGGTTGTGCTTGATGGCCTTTTGGTCTCAGCCAGGGTTTTTATTTTTCCTTCCTTGTTCCATTTTTTTTAATCAAGGTGTCTTTTCCTGGTTACCCAGAACTAAGAAATAAAGAGAAAAAAGAAGAAAGAGAGGGGGAGTTGAAGGATTTAGGAGCATCAAAATAGGAGTTCCTTTTTAGGGTTTATGGCCTTGTGCACAACTAGCTAGCTCTAGGTCTAAGTAAAGTGCATCTTAATGAGTTCAACTTTATGGAAATGCTTTATATTGGACCCTACTCATAGATGCCAAAGTGACCACATTTCCTTCATTTTATGGGGGGGGGGTTTTAGTCATTTTGTCAGTTTGTTTTTGGGCCAAAGTGATCACATTTCCTTCACTTATATGTGGTTGATTTTAAAATTCCATTCAAGATCTGTATCTTCGCCATGTTGTGCACACACATGGTCATCTTCACCTCATTCCTTGGTCACAATGGAGCCATTCTTATGTCTCCAAGTGACAACATGATGACAACATGACTTTGGTAGTTACTTATCTTGTGGCCCCTAGTTTTGGCCACAAAGGGATAAGGGAAAAAATAAAATAACCAAGTAAATGACCCACCAATTAAATTAGGGATTCGTCCGTACCCTAAGTTGTAACTACCTAATGAAGAATCCAATTAAATTTTTTTCTTATATAATATTCATATCCTGAAAAAAATAAAATGCTTATTATAATTGTTGACTATTTTGTTGGGTTAACATCTATCTCCCTATTTGATGCAATGAAAGCCACACAATTGTGGGTAGGCACAAAAGCTTAAGGATTGCTGTATAAAGGCTAGCCCTGCAAAAAAAAAACCCCAAGTGAGGCCAAGAATCAAGAGGTAGGGTCATTGAACTTTTGGACCTTTTACTTTATCTTAGGAATCAGTTATTGGATGTTAAAATAGAGGACAAATCAACAAAGCTACCCAATGGAGTGCAAGAATCAACAAGCTATAGCTTGGGCACAAATTATATTATTTTTTAAATGCTGAAAATTTCAAAAATGCTTTTCTCCAAGATGTTGCAAAATGTTAAGGTGCATGTTGCAAGTGTGTGTAAGCGTTTAGGGTTTAGGGTACCCTAAACCTTAAACCTATTCACTTGGCATCATTGACTCTACTTCTTTTTGTGATGGTGAGCCGAGGAAATAGGTCGAAAATTGCGGAAGGGCCTGTATTCAGCTCCTTTTCACGCATAAAGCAGAGCAGGGATTTTTTCACTTTTTAGAAATAGTGATAGGTTGGCTCGGACCTTCCGCTGGTCAGAAGATCCTGCTTCCTGAAAACAGGATTCTTCAGACACCTAAGGGAGCTGAAAATACAAAGGAAAAATCCAGGCAGTGCTTTACAGTATGAAACATGTCAAGATCCTGCTTCCTGAAAACAGGATTCTTCAGACACCTAAGGGAGCTGAAAATACAAAGCAAAAATCCAGGCAGTGCTTTACAGTAGGAAACATGTCAAGCCTGGTAGGGCACAATGCCAATTAATCAATTGGTGAAGGGTTCTATTTGGGCATATTTGTAGACTTTAACCATTTTCTTGATTGATTTCACATCAGTATACCCTTGTACAAGGGGCAGCTTCAACACATGTCTATGGAATAATTAACTTGGGCTCTGTGTTTCTGTGCACTACCAATGATCTTCAACCTTTTTTTTCTTCGTATCATCATGTTCCCATTTGGTTTTCAATATCTCATTATTATTTATATCAATTTTAAATTTAATTTAAATTTTATTAAACATTATATCCATGGTGAGTAAGGTGAAAGAGGGAGATAATTATTAACAAAAAAAGAAGAAGTGAGGTGGTTATTAGTTAAAGAATGAGGTAGTTAAGCTTGAAAATGAAATAGGATTTTTTTTTCATATCCCTATTAGTGGGTAGGGGAAAAAAATAAAGTAGTTATTAAGAAATAAGGTAGTTAAGTTGGGAAATGGTGAAATGATTATGAGTTGTATTTAAAATTGTCCTTAAAATTGTTCAAGAATGACCATACGGTAGATTTTATGGGCCTATGAAAAATTATGCAAAATCACCCATATACCAGCTCCTCAAAATTTCATCACTGGAATTAAATTTGAGGATTCCATGTCAAACAAAAAAAAATGTTCCCATAAAATTTTCAATTGCCTTCACAAAAATTGGACTTTAAAAAGAAAAAAATTTAAATTTCGACATTTTTACAAATAATTTAATTAGTGTTAAAGCTACCATGGTACTATGATAGTGTTTCTTACAGTTCAATTCATATTACAAGTGGGAATAAGCAAAACCCAAAGTGTAGCTAGCAGATGACCACACCTTGTTGTTTTGTTTTTTTTTCCCCCAATTTTGTGATGTAGTAGAGGTGTCAATTTAGCCAAGTTTCAGTATTAAAAAATATGAAAAAAAAATGTTTAAATGTCTTTATACACATATTTTGCTACCTACTTGAAGCATCTACACAAGGATTTTTTTTTCAAGGAATTTAAATGGTTATTTTAGTGATAGGAAATGTTCAAAATTTCGCAATAGTGAGAAAGGCTAGCTCCACCCATTGTTTATTTTGTGGGGAATTTTCACCACTTTTTAGAAAAAGGGCCAACAACATCAACAAAGGATGTTTTTGAAAAAATTCTGCACAATTTGTCAAATTTCAAAAAAAAATTGCCATATTTTTACAATAGGCTTCAACATGCCACAAGAGGTATAAAAGGATTTTTAAAGATTACATTATTAAATTTTCTTTCAGGTAACCAAATTTGACTAAATCTTGTGGTTAATGATCACCAATTTGATAACACCACAAAATTGAAATAATAATATGTCTAATTATAAAATGATGTATGTTTGTGATGTTCATATTTTCTTATTTTGAGCCTAACTAATTAAATCTACCTGCCAATTTGGCACATGTTGTGTGCTTTTTCTTTTCATGTTCATGATATTTATGTTATGAATTTTTTGAATTATATTTGTGTTATTTATGTGAGAATTAAAGCAACTGTTGAATATGATCATGAGAAATTGAAACAAGTCAAATATGGTTACGAGAAAAAAATGAAACAAAAAAAAATATTAAAAAAAATTATAAACTTGATAAACATTTGGAATAACAATTCAATGAGAAATTGAAACAAGTCAATATGGTTATGAGAAAAAAATGATTTTTTTAAAAAAATAAAATAAATTATAAACTTGATAAACATTTGGAATAACAATTCAATGAGAAATTGAAACAAGTCAATATGGTTATGAGAAAAAAATGAAACAAAAAAAAAAATTTAAAAAAATTATAAACTTGATAAACATTTGGAATAACAATTCAATGAGAAATTGAAACAAGTCAATATGGTTATGAGAAAAAAATGATTTAAAAAATAAAATAAAATTATAAACTTGATAAACATTTGGAATAACAATTCAATGAGAAATTGAAACAAGTCAATATGTTATGAGAAAAAAATGAAACAACAAAAAATATTTAAAAAAAATTGTAAACTTGATAAACATTTGGAATAACAATTCAATGAGAAATTGAAACAAGTCAATATGGTTATGAGAAAAAATGAAATAACAAAATAAATAAATTTGATTATAAGCTTAATAAACATTTGGAATAACAATTCAATGAGAAATTAAAAGAAGTCAATATGGTTTAGAGACAAAAATGAAATAAAAAATTAAAAAATTCTGATTATAAACTTGATGAAACATTTGGAATCATCACACATGCAAATGATGATTTTTTTAAAAAAATTATTAAATCTGTGAGAGCTAAGGGCATCTCAACAAATAAAAACCATAAAATAAATTAAAAATTTAAAAACATTGCTTCCACCTAAAGAAAATTTCGTTTTAAAAATGTGATAATCTAAAGCCCTAGGGCAAAAGGTTTTACCAAAATAAGGGCTTGGATTGGGCTCTACCTCATGTGGCTCGAATTCGATAATATTATTCACCCAAAGGCTTTAATGTGCATAAGGGGCCCCTAATAGGCACCTAAGCATAGCTTTAAGGACGAAAGACATCATAGGCCTCTAAACTGTGGGTCCCCTGGCAGGAGAAAAAGAAAATTACTATAGTAAAATTCACTTGACTACAGTTCAGTTAACT
>Ga0209611_10000892_pt1 | contig 48136 bp, 32 predicted proteins | sample S1TSphgellanicum_3_FD_187693 | JGI IMG/M metagenome (GOLD analysis project Ga0209611, IMG submission 187693) | Host-associated microbial communities from peat moss isolated from Minnesota, USA - S1T2_Fc - Sphagnum magellanicum MG (SPAdes) (version 2) | ecosystem: Host-associated > Plants > Peat...
AAATAAAAATTTTTAAAAAAAAAAAAAAAAAAAAAAAAAAAACATCCCTCAAAATGGATTAAATCGCCAGCCAAAGTTTCAAAACCACTAAATAAATAAATAAATAATTTTTTTTTAAAAAATATTAAAAACCCAGTGAGACTCATCAACTTCCGAGGACGAAGCAAGAAGGAAAGAAGGAAGGAATGAATGAAAAGAGGTCTTGGGAAAGAAGGATGGAAGGAAAGAAGGAAGGAAGGAAGGAAGGAAAGAGGTCTTGTGAAAGAAGGAAGGAAGGAAAGAAGTCTTGGGAAAGAAGGATGGAAGGAAAGAGGACTTGAGAAAGAAAGAAAGAAAGAAAGAAAGAAAGAAGGATGTGCTCCTTGACGCCGCCGCTGCTTGCCGCGCTCAATTTCTTGATACCCGCGCACCGTTACAGTACCCACCGCGGTTACTGCTCTCAACCAACTACGCTTTTACTCCGTGTTCTCTTCTCTCTTCCTTTCTTCCATTGCTCCTCCTCCTTCTCCTCCTCTTCTTCCAGCTGCTGCCGCGCCCATCGGCGATCTTATTGTCATTGCCGCTCCTGATGGATGCTGTCGACGATCTGACTCCCTTGTGATCTTGCTGATGCTGAATGCTGTGTGACTGTTGCTGCAAGTGATGCGCAGGTCAGGCTTCTCATCTTCTTCTCTTTTTTTTCCCCCCTTGCAAAGCTCTTTTTGTTTTCTTGTTATTTGTAATATTATTTTTTGGCTCGTGCTCCATGTTGCTGCTCTGTTCTCGTTTTAGATGCGTGTGGATAATGCGTGTTCTTTGTAGACAGGGAGATAGACTTCCGTGTTACAACTGCTGGGAGGTTTGTGTTTATGTTTTTTTTTTCCCTATCTCCCTGCGGTCTTTGTTTTTTCTTTTTTAGCTCTGGATCTACAAGGTGCACCGCGTTTTTTGGCGGCTGCTGTTTGCTTGTTTGTAAGGGTTTTGTTTGTGATTTTTAGGAAGTAAAAATTCTCCTCTTTTCGGTCGTGTTTCCGAACTCTCTTCTTTTTTTTTCTTTTTTTTAAGCCTGATTTCTTCTGCTATGGACTTGCACTTGCACGGTTTTTTTTCAGTCTGCGGGTGGGTCCGTTACGATGCAGAAGCAGCTGTTGATGCTTTGTGGAGTCCCTCTTGGCATATTTCTGTTTTTCTGTATTTTTTGTTTGGTGGCATTTGGAGTGGCTGATGTGGAAATGTGTTTTGGAGCCAGACAACTCTGCTTTCTGCTTCTTTTTTCTTTTGTATGAAATTCAAAAAGGGACGTGATCTATCAGGTTTCAGTAAAGTGGAAGATGATATGACTGTCAGAGAGTCGCGTGCCTCTCTGAAAGCTTTCTCATGTTGTCGCGAGATGAGATGCAATGCTGCGGGGACGGGCTGCTTCTCACGCGCCGGTTTACTTATTACCACTAGCATCTGCATTTGCGTTTTTGGAAACCTTTTTTCCTTGTCATTTTCACCGAGTTTGATGCTAGTGCACAGTTCATGATCTCCGCGTCTCACTCCATTTTGTCGTGCAATGAGTTTGTAGGGGAGAAATGGATGTGGACTGTGTTGATTTAGGATCTGCCTGACTATCCATCTAGTGAATTTGAAACAGACTACTGCTGCACTGGAAAAACAAAAATAAATAAAATTCTGGTACTCTACATGGGAGACTTGTGGATCAGAATGCTATGTCTGATCAAGACTGTCTTTCCTTGTGAGTTGAATTGGAAAATTGTTCTATTGGCAATGTTCTAGATTTTTAGGAATTCTATTTGAAGGATTCAACTCTTGCTAGTCTATGAACAAAGAGCATTGTTAAGAGTGGAATGATGCCTTCTTTGCAAGCTTGATTGTACTCCCATTTTCAGAAGCTCAACATTTTCTAGAGTGCTTTGTTGCTCAATGAGAAGTTTTGTGTTGTCCCAAAAGAAAGGATGACATTAGGGTGGGCATTATCTTGTTTTCCATGTGACCTCTGCAGTGAGTTCAACATGAAGTGCAGTGTGGAAGAAATGGGCTGTGGTTTTACTGGTGCTGTCTGAGTTCAGTTTGAGTTGAAGTAAAATGTGTTTGCATCCAGAACAAGTCTTATGGTTGCAAGCACCACCTGCATACAGCAGTGGTGTGGGCACCTTAACTCTCCAGTGGGTTGCTCTTGGAATGTTCAAAGACTAATTTTGTCTTTCTAGAGGTACTGTTCTTGTGTTGTGTTTTTGGTGATTTGGATGATAACTCTTGATACTTCATGTCTTTAACAGTGGTAGAATATCTTGAGATCCACCATGGGAGTAAGTCATGTATGACCTTCTGCAGATGTCCTACAGCCAGTCATTGTTATCCTTGTGAAGGTGATAGTCTGGTACACCCAAAAGGTTATGATTGCACTTGTTCTTGTCCTGTTTGTTTTCATTCGGGTGTGCAACTGACACCACCTTTGTTTTGTTACGTAACAAGCTTTTGGGGAGTTTGTCTCCACTCTTACACTTGTATTTTTTCCCATCTATTAGTTGGATGTAGGGCACTCAAACTTCAAAGCCACCAGTGGTGTGTGTGCTCATGGATATGTCATGGTGGAGAAAATCACTCCATGCCTCTCTATGCCTGAGGCTTTTAGATGTTTGCTTGTAGAGAGGCATGCTAAAATGAAACGAAGCTTTCCTGACGAGCCTGTTGCAGCTTCAATGAGGAGACTATTGACTTGTTTGATTAGTTATGTTTCTTGAAGTGCAAGCTGAGACCAGGACTGAGTCTTCCATTTCTCTCAGGAATGCAACAGAAACTTAGGATGCATATTTCTGTAGAATTGTTTGGCATCAGTTTTCAAGCAGATTCTCACTTATCTACTCTTGACTGTCTGGAGAAGTCAGTTGGGAGTAATGGCAATTAGTCTCTGCCATGCATGATAAAGGTGATGGTCTGCTACTTTGAGACTGCCACTCACAAGGTTATATGACTACACTCTTTTTTGTCATGTTTGTTTTGGTTTGTCTAAGACTGATACAACATTTGTTTGGGTATCTTACCTGTATTTGTTGAGTTTCTCCCTGGAATGACATTGATATTTGTCTTGCAGCCTCCCCTTGCAAGTTGTAATTTGTAAGCATTTTTTCTTGTTTGTGTTCTTTGAGCAGGATTGGAATGTGCAGACACATAATTGCACAATAGAAGATAGTGCAACCAATTTGGTGAATTGAGACTTGTAAGCCAGTTTGCAAATGTGGCTCCTATGTTATCACTGATGGATGAGGAAACATCGAAATACTTATGGCAAAAGGGAGCAGATTTGCCAACACTGGGGTTTTGAAAGTTTAGGTCACAACCATATTATTAGTGGGGCTGGAATTCAGCAGGGTAGGGGAAGCACCCAGAGCAGGATGACTTACTTCAATGATTTCCAAGGGGGTGTTAGAGGTGTGTCACCAAGGGTATTGTACTTTGTGATTGCAATCCTCCTTGGTTATATTACACTTGATTTTCTTCTCCACCACTCAGGAAGCTCAGAGTGTGTGAAGTTGATCCTTGATGCTGCACAAGAGAAACCAAATTTAGAAGAAGTGGAGCAGGAGGATGCAATATGCAAATCTGTTGAGGGACATCTGACTACAGAGCCACAAAATCCTGATGAGAATCCATGGAATCAGATGAAATGGATTGGAGAGCCAGCCAGGTGTAAAGTGAAGGGGCATTTGATTGAAAGCTTGGATCCTAGAAACAACTTCAGAAGAGGTTTCTCGCTGCGGTTTGCTCCTGATGTGGAAGACAAAACTCATGTGCTTCCTTATCTTCTCGGAAGTAAGGTGGATCTCAATAGGAGAAGCCGGCGTGTTTATCTCGATCTTGGAGCCAACTCTTTTCGTACAAGCATCATGTGGTTTATGCGGATGTACCCCTGTGACTTCTCTGAAGTGCATGCCTTTGAAGTTGACAGGAACTTGCTGAGGATTCCAGAAACAGGCTTCAATGAGAGTGCTAACTGGAAGCCAGAAAACCCATGGGCAATCCGGGTGAATGAGGTGCCAGGTATTCCAGCATGGATGCTTAATCGCATGACATCATACAACTACTTTGTTGCAGATATTGATGACACAGCTACTGAGTCGATTAACATAACCCGCTTCATTAAGGAGGACCTTATGCTCAGGGCATCTGATACAGTTGTGGTCAAGATGGATATAGAGGGAGCAGAATGGCCAATTTTGAAGAGATGGATGGATGATCCGGAGATGGCAGAAATCATCGATGAGATGTTTGTGGAAATTCACTACAAGCACCCCTCAATGCTGCAGTATCATTGGGGTAAATTTGACCACACACGGGAACAGGCCACCCAACTTATTGCTGGCCTTCGTTCCAAAGGATTCTTCATCCATGCTTGGCCTTGAAATTAGGTGATATGGAGAAAGTGGATAGAAGGAAGATTGTTTACTTTGATCAGCAAAGGAGAAGATCGAGAGGTTAGTGTGTATCATCTGATGGGAGCTTGGGATTCTTTACTGGTTTTGTGATTGCCTGGAAAATATTTGCTGGTAGTAACTTAGATCAGAAACAGGGGTCCAGGTCAACTGATTTGTAATTCTAAGAAGAGCCTCTCTGCGAAAAAAATTCGAGAATGTTTTGGGTAGATATTGAGATTCAGTCCCGGGATTTTTGTTGTTGGTAGAACATAAGATGAATGTTGAAGACAGAAGTTGTTACCAACTGTTTGCATCTAGCCTGCAGTTGTGTGTGGAGGATAGATGCAGAGTTAAATGGTGAATTACAGTTTTTGATTTCTGAAAAATGCTTTTCTTAACCCCAAAAGGTGTTGGCAATTTGATTGCCCCATTAGGGATTCATTGTCGTCATGGGTAATTACTACTCTAGTGACAAGTTGAGTTCTGGCATGCATGTGATTGTGGATTTATGATGTTTCATATTCAAGAGGGAAGAAATGTCATGCTTGCAAATGATGATTTTGTGTCTCAATCATTTACTCGTGGACCAGCTGAAAAAACACAATCAAATAGGTGGAGTTTGGGGAAGGGGGGGGGCGCTCAGACAGTGCAGGCAAGTCCGAGCCCCACAATTTGAGAATGTTCCCCTTTAGGTCAAAGTTATCATGAAGCTGAAGGTACCTCAATCTTGAGGCTTACAAGAGCATGGTCCTTACGCCTACTCTTTATGAGGGAGAGGGATCTGACACTTTTACTTATAGGGATCTTACACTCAGGCATAAAATTCTTCTTACCCTTGGGAATATGCATAATATCCCTCCTCTTCTTAGGAGGAATATTATTAGTAATCCCAAGAGTGAGGAGAATCCTATGCCTGACTTACACAACACAGCCCTTTTGCTTACTTTTGGGAAAAGAATGCAAACCAAACAATGTTGGGTACTTGACATTTTATTGGTATTGCATCAAACAATGGGAGGATTAGTTTACCCTTTTGGTTAACTCTATGCTTGAAATTTAGTTTTATACATATTGTTTAATTGTATCTGTGTAATTTGTTTCATCCATATGATGTGTTCTTAACTTCATTTAGGAACATAATTTGATCCATCAAGCTTTATCCATATGGCCAATTGATGGTGTGAATCCTATGGTAGATGGGATGATCATGTCATCACCATCATGATTACAATGATTATAAAATAAGAAAAATTCAAATGCATTGAATGCATAAACAAAGGGGATGAGTTGTATGATGTTCACGTTGGTTACAAAAAGTTTTTAAATATGACTTCTTTTGACATCATATTGAAGGCATTTGCCATGTTCAACTGGAAAACAACTTCATTTGAGTGAAAGTCTAAGGTGCATTTCATATTATGGATTGTTATTTCACATGGTTGCTATTTTAAATTGGTTCAAGGAAAAATGTGTTGCAAAGGCATTGTGAAATTGGAGGCTTAAAGCACAACTTGTAAATTGAAACAACATTTCCCTTATAACAATGGAACATATTCCACCTAAAAGCTTAATCATGGTTAAGAGGTGGGCCACCCCAAGGACATTTGCAATTTGACGTGGAATGTGATGTTGTGTGATATGAAAATAAAGTTAAAATAATTGTGAGAATCCATTGGTGGAATCTTTTAGGTGAAAACAATTTCGAAAGTATTCAAAAATTATCCTAGAAGGACCACTTGCAAATAAATTTGGTATGCATTGGAATGCTAGCTTGAAATCAATCACAAATTCAAAGTCCTAATCTAATTCGTAATCTTCCAAGAAAAATGATAAAAAATCATATAATTCAAGATGTATATCGATGAAAGTTGAGACGATGTCGGAAGACATGGGTGTAAAAGAAAATGGTGTTAACATAGTATTCCCTTTCATGTCCAAAACTACAAATAAAATGTTTATGAGTTAGAGGATCATGTTAAGGAAAAAACACTAAGTTTAAACTTGTCACCAAAGCTTGGGCTCATAGGAAAAATTGTTCCTACAAGTTTTTTGCCAGTTACCTACTAATAAAATTTGAATCAAATTTTCATTTCCCTATGTTCAGGGGCCCCCTTCAAAAGGGCAAAAACAAAACACCATTGGGGTAACAAAAAGAACAAATGCCAAGTAACCACATCATAGGGGTAATGTGTTAATTTATCCTACATCTAGGAAAACAAAATGCCACTTATACATTGTGTTAAAAAATGATAAGGATGTAGCTATAAAATCAAGGATGACAAAAGCCTAAATGAAAGGACCCGAAAACACTCAATGTTGAAACCTAATTAATTTGGATTAAATGAATTAAATGTTTGATCAAAATGATGGTGACAGGCTAACCCTTGAAAGGTAAATTAACACCCACGTGTGGGGGAAAAGGCTTTAAATGGAAGTTGTAGGTGTGTTGGGAAATGCGGGTAAGTTGGGGGGTCTAATCATGAACATTTATAGGGGCTGATAAAATGGAAAGGGGTTAACGTCTTACATGTGCATTATTTAGGGGATTATGAAAGTGTTGGGTTGGGACCCCACGTTCACATGAAAGGTTAGAGGTTAATTGGGGGAGCTTATGGGTGGTGTGTGGTTTACATAGGAAAGGGGGTGAAAAATGGGTTTGTGGTGGTGTGTGAAAAAACAAATGAGCAATGTACAATATGAAATTTAATGATATGTGATGAACTAAAAGACATGGGACATTTTGTGCCCATGAAGAAAGAGGTTTATTAAAAACATAATTATGAATAAGCCCCATTTTCTTAAAAATATTTATTACAACATGGCAATCTTAAACCTACAAGGCCAACCACACAAAATTAAGTGAATCAAAAGGAAAAAAATAAAAAACCAGTGCAAAAAAACAAGTTTTATTTCTAAGATCATTGAACCCTAATTTTTCCATAACCTTGGACACCATTGTCATTACTCTATTGGGTTCAACACAACCTATACACTTTTGAAAACTATTGTGAAAGGATTAAGGGCCCAAAACTTTTTAGACTTTTATTCGTTGGACTATCCAATTAAAGTAGCACCCAACCCCAACAACAAAAAACACCCTAAATTCAATCCTTTGTTTAAAAGAAAACCTTAGAAATGTATGATTGGTCAATGATTAGCCACTATGTGTGTGATGTTCACACCTATAACACACTTTGTGATTTTTATTTATTTTTCTTCCTATGTTATCTTTCTAGAACTATGGTTGAACCTAAGCATAATTAGGACCATGGTTGAATCTCTCTTTTCATGGCAAAAACCTTTTGTTGTGCTTTATTTGTAGTTTATAACTAAATTCTTTTCTTCTCTCAAAGAAAGAAAACTTCTAGGCTTGGAAAAACATAAAAAATGAACCACCACAAAACAAAAGCAAAAAAACACAAAACTCCCTTCCCTTACACTCATCACCTTTGTTATTTTGTTACCTATTGATGTTGTTGTTCTTGTTGTAGTCCTCCTCCACCATTGTGCCAAAAAACATTTGTTGTCAGATTTGGATATCTAGCTTGTATGTGTGTTTTCTTTTGTGTTGCAACATCAATCCATGAATCCAATCTATCATATGTGTTGAGGAAATTTCAACCTTGTACAAGTACCTACCTGATATTTGTCTATGTTGTCTTTCCTCTTTCTTAAATAATTTGGGTCCAACAATAAGTCTTTTAATACTTTAATGAGCATTAGAATCCATGCCTATTCCACTGCTGATCAAAGCATTGGAATGTTGGAAAACTTTGTGCCCATACAATGTCTAGCATTGGGGAATGTGTACTATGTACACAAAATTGAACTTGGTTTTTGAATTTAAGCTCAAAGATTCTTGAATTTGAAAATTTGTGCTATAACTAAAACCAAAAGGTTTAGTAATTGGAAGAACCAATCTCAAACCTTTATCTAAAGAACCTCCAAATAAATTTTACATTGTGAAAATTGGGACAAGAGGTTTTCTTAAAAGGTAAAACCACACAATACTAATAATTAACACATAGATGTCACGTAGATAATGTTTTCATTATTATTTAAGTTTCATCACATTTTAATCATAACTTATCCATTGCCATGGGTTTTTTTCTTTCAATTTCATGAGGTAGGTGGATTGGTAATCCTTTACAAGAGCAAATTAGAAAAAACTAAGATTTAAAAAAAAACTCTACTACTATTGACATGTACTCTAAATATTATGATTTCAACTTTTTTTCCTTTAGATGTGGCAAATTGAAGGCTTTTATCCCAAAAACTCCTTTGTAAAGTTGCAACTTTTTTTTCACCAATTAGCAAAATTTCATCCAAAACAAAAACAAACAAACAAACAATGTTGATTGCCACCTTATCTATATCTTAACATCAAAAAAATGAAATCCATGATGAAAATTTATTTTAATGAAAGTGTTTATCATATGACCATCCATTTATTGAAGATTATATTCAAATAAGTAGTGTAATTAATCCTACAAAATATAAACAAGAATATTGCCCAAAAAAATAGATTTGTTTAAAGTTATTATGATAAAAAAATTGGGAACATCCTTTGGATTTCATATTTCATTGGACAAGTTTTTTTAAAAATTTCTCTAAAAACTTACATGTTTTAACTTGATCATGAATTTTGTAATTTGTCAAGATATCAAATATATACTTAGTTTAAATTTTACATATGTGGTGATGTATTTGATTCATCACCAAGACATGCTAAATGTTACCGACAATTGCACAACCTATTGTAATAATGATCGTTGAATCAACTATCTCAAAAATTGTTTTGGTTAACCAAAATGTTGAGCAAGTAGGCAATACTACATCTTTATTACAACAAGTAAAAAGTGATCACTTTAGAGGTTGATAGTCTTTGAAAAGATGTTTTTTTAATGCTTATTATAGTCTCCTCACCAACCAAATTTACATATTAATATTAGTGCTTGTTTTGTTTTGTGATCACACTTTAACCATCCCAAACCATGGGGCCCCTTGTGATTTTGGTACCATCAAAAAGCCCTCAATGAGATGGTGTGCACATTTGTTGTTTCACAATTAAAAGTTATTGAATTTATAATGATTTTCATAATTAAAAATTAATTAAAATCTACAAAATTGATTTTTTGATGATTGAGTTTTTTTCCAAAATCAATTTCTTAGAGTCTTGAAAAGGTTTTTGGAAAGTTGTGTCCCTTAAAGCCTTGAAGATAGTTGTAGTTGGGCCAGCACAAAGGTCCATTAATATAAATGTGGATAATGTGATCAATTATGTTATTATATGTTGCACTTGAATTTCAAGCTTAGATTTAACAATTGCTTAAATTTTAGGTTATGTTATATTTGACCTTCTTAGATTATATGCAAAATCATTAATGGAAGTTATCACCATGGATCTTTGGATTACTATATGTTGTCTATAATTTGTTTGTGGACAACATGATTGAAAAACATGCACTTTCTTAATGAACAACTAAGAAAACCTATATAATGGGACAAAACACAAATCAAATTCCACAAAATTCACAATTGTGTTCTAGTTCATATTTGTTCCACATTTGTAGCTTCTAGACCCTTAATTTCAAGTTCTACAACTACTAAAACCTAGTATCCCTTGCCCCATAACTTCTTGTAATAAAGGGAACTTCAAATTACAAAGAGGTTCAACCCCTTTAAGAACCTAAACAAGATTTATAACTTGAATTTTTCTTTTTATTTTCCTTCCCTTTATATTTTCCCCTTCAAAATCACAAAAATAAAAATGGAATTTTTTTGAAAGAACCATTCAAATATATTCACATGAAGTTGTTCTCCTCTTATTTTTCCTTTCTCTCCATTAAAAAAATAACACCCACAATTTATAAATTTGTATTCCTTGTTCCTCTCTATTCTATCCTTTTTTTCAATCTTTAATGTTTGTTTGTTAGCATGAAGAAACCCCCACTTCAAGAAGTTCAAACACCCTCCTATCATCCTATTGTGACACCTCCCCTTGTTGCTTATAAAGGATCTCCATCACCATCACCTTAACACCCCTTTTTGCTTCCAAAAGTCACCTTCACAAAATGCTTAAAAAGTGGAGAAACTCTATTCAAACGCTTGAGGTAGAAATCATCCCCCATTATCACATGTCATAGTCCTTAATTCCTTTACCATGTTGGCATCTTGGTTGATGTCAACAATTTTCTAAATTGACATTGTGTCTAATGTGGAACTTTTAACACCTTATCTACTTTTGTGCGCTATCAACAATTTCTCAACCCTATTAACATTTCAAGTGCAATTCTTGATAATTCTTCTACATATCAAAACTTCACCTTTAACTTACACATAAGCTACTACATATACACATTAATATTGAGATAAATGATGCATTGGCTCAAAGGGGATACTCTTCTTTGAAATTACAAAATATGAAATTAAAAATATAGTCCCATATATAGGTTGTTGAGTAAACTTATAATTTAATTAATTTTAGAATAAGTTTATGTTTATACACGCACACACACAAATCCAAAGTATTTATACATATATATAATTTAAGATATGTATTAAAAAACATTTAAAACTTATTAGATGTTAGTACATTCAATAAATAGATTAGTAAGTTCAATATCTTCAATCAGCAAGTTAGTAGATGAATTAATAACCAAAGTTTATACTAAAATTTTAGTTTTTAAATCAATTTTCTAATCAACCCCCATAATTTCATATGTCTAAGTTTTAATGGAAACTCCGTTGGTTCAAAATTTGCTAACCTTGCTTATAGCAAAACAGATTTAAAAAGGCATTAACATAATTACTTTTGCATGCCCCAATTGACTATGCAAATGATCCACCTTTTAAAGAGTAATATTGATTTTTTTAAATTCCAAGATTACCAAAAATAAAAGTTCAAATGAATATATGGTATTGAAATTGAATGAAAAACATATATAATTAAATAAGGTGGCTAAAATGCGTGCACAGTAAAAAATAATAATAGGGCAACAAAAAAAATTCTCTCGTCTAATTCCCCCAAAACATTCTTGTTTAACACATGTAGTAAAGAATTTTAACACTTAGTGTCCCCCTTGGACACATTGAGATCTTTGTTTTGCAAGTCTATTTCAATAGCTAGAGTGCTCATGTGATGTAGTTGGATATAATTAGAACTTAAATGTACAATTTGAATTGTTGCAAGTAAATGACAAGTGGGGATTTTTGTTTCAATTATGTTTCCAATAGTAAAGTGATTTTATATTGAAGTTAGTTATGTGCAAGTTTTGTGATCACAGAATAAAAGTATTAAAATTGTTTCAATTGATGTCAGATTGAAATTTTTTTATTTCAAGAAATTTTGATTATGGAGCTATTTTGGCATTATGTTCATGTTTTTTCATCAAACTTTAAACCATGTTTTCATTTTGGGGTTCCATAAGTTGGATTGATAAATGAATGGTGTAGGTTGCTTGTCCTTTACTTGGAGGTTGAAATATAAGAATGGGTACAATGTGTTTATTGTCATAATTAGCTATCCATTTTTGTTCAATTTCTATTTGGTTTTGCATATGTTTATTGATTCAAATCAACTAATTGCATGCAACAATTATTTTTGAAACTAGAAAGTCGTACACCTATTGTTTTAGATATAATGGTTATGGCCTTGTTTACATTGATGTGAATGCCATTGACATCCTTTCCAACCATTATTCACTAGCACAAAGTTTATATATTGATCTATATTGAATCTCTTAGACTTGCACAAACATAATCAACACTTGAAACTTTTGAATATTCATAATAATTTATTCAACTTGTGAAATCATTTCAAATATATAAGCTTGTACTTGTTGATAAAGATATGTTTCCAACAAATTTGGAGTGATAATACATATCAAACATGTGCACCATCACGTTCATAATATTGAGAAAGCATACTTAGCTTGTCATAATCCTGAACAATAAAGATTAGTGACATTTAAACTAATGGAATGGTCATGAATGAAAGATCATGTTTGAAACTAGTTTTTTTAAAAACCATTTGGACACATAAATTTTAATAAAATAAAGATATGTGAAATTTAGCTATGTGTGCTAGGATATATATATATATATATATATATATATATATATATATATATATATATATATATATATATATATTACAAATTACCCTCAATTTTCAAACAAGAATTTAAAATGGGCTTGAAAGTGGTCTCAATTGTCAAGGAATTAGAATTTACAAAATAATAGGCCATGCACAATATGTTAAATAAATTTTAAATTGTTATTACATTTTCACCATGAATTTTTTACTTACAATTCAAGGAGGATTTAAATTAATGATATTCTAAATTTGTGACCATGCAAATACAAACAAATTATTTCAACCATCCCCTTGGCCTTGTGATGTTAAGTTTTGTGGCATAATAAGGAAATTCGTTGGATTTAGATCTTTGTTGAATGGGAGTCATCATGGCTCAAGGTGAACATGAATATTGAAAAACATGTGTAAGTTCCACTATTTACAATTGTGATTTTGGATGAATGATACTTATCATGGTACACTTCAATTTATTTAATGACCATAGTTTGGTGCATATTTGGATACTAGAGGCCAAATAAAATCTAATGGTGTTAAGGTGAAGATGAGTTTCAATGAAAGGGGGAACCTTGGTTCATGCAAATATAAATTCCTCAAGACTTACTAAGATTGGTTAAATGAATGGAAGGCTTGAGACATGTTAGGATAGTAAATCACAAAAAAAGATTTGACAGTTAATTCATCATGGTTCCTAATTAAAATAAATCAAGAGGTGTTTGTTGTTCATGGAGATCCAAATTCCTTAGTTTTGCAATTGAATTTGGCAATGTCCAATTGTGCATCAAATAAATCAAAATGTTTAACGAACTTAGCTTTACAAAACCAATTTGCATATTGATTTTTTTTTTTATAATCATTGACACAACTAGAATTGAAGGTTACTATTTCTTCACAAAATTTTAGTTTATGTTTTGTGTACATTCATGACATTATTATAAATATTATGTCATCGTCGTCAATCAATGGCCATTAATAGCCAAGTAGTTGAAAGTCATAGTTGCTTTAGAAATGGTTGTGGGTTCATGTCACTAAGATACCTTGGGGTAGGTTTGGACAATTGTGTTGTCATCATAATGAAGTTAGAAAATCACACATAAAAATTTAGTGAATTAAGGTGCATTAAGCATGATTATGCACTTAATCACTTCAATGGAAAACTAGATGTTTCTTTTTTTGGGTTCAAATCTAAATAATGTTTTATTTTGTGGTTTTGAAACTTTCATGTTGTTTTTCTTTTTTTAGCAAAATTAGTTGGACTTTCACTAAAAAAAGAAAATTTCTAAAATTTTCTAATTCTTTTGTCACCAAGTGGCAAAAAATTTCCACAACAAAAACCTTGAATTTAAATGTTCAATTAATTATATCCTAATGAATACATTTTAATTTGTGAGGAAGGAGCTATTGATCTTTGAATTTATAAATAATTGTTAAATGAATGAAATAATCTTATCATATGTATAAAGTGGATTGAAATATGGAAATGCATTTACCTTTTGTAAAGAAATAATAGAAGCTTCAATGAGATAGGTTTTAGCCATCATTTTGGAATGGAATTTTTGTAATGAACTTTGCATTGCCTCATTGTCTTTTAGTTTTTGTAACACATTTTCATTCTCCAATCTTAGCTGGTGTCAAATCCTTATATCAATAATCACCAATGTGTATATGATTTTGTAATTGTGCACAATGTCATGGACATCTCGAGTTTCAAAGTTCCAAAATGGTACATCAAAATAACTCACCAATTAAAACCTCTCCATGATATCCTTTTGATGGCAATGTAATTGTTGAATCACAATATCAATTGTTGTGATATCTTTCTCTAGCTTCTATACCATATCATGATATTGTGCATAAGGGTGTGAACTATTATTAGATACACATTATAATATTAGACTATAGATATTCATATTAAAAAATATAATCACTTTGAAGAGATGATTATTTTTGTGACTTTATTATATTACATTTTACTAAAATTGAAAGGATTAGTATTGTTTATGTAGTGATAAAATTCATTAATAGATTACAAATATCATATTTCCAACAATATCAAATTTAGAAATGATATGAAACTAAAACATAATAAATAATATCTTACTTGTTTGAATTCAGTACATTTCAAAAATTCTTCTTGCAAAATATTGCATCGCATTTGTGTTTCATAAAGCTTATTTGAAAATTGTACGTTCTTTTGTTCAACCTTTTGCAACTTGTTTTTTAAAGTAATCATATTGGTGATCATTGTTTGCAAAGAAATGTTCAAGGATTGAGATAATATATCTTGTCGACAACATGGACAACGGGCCACATCAATAGGGTTTCCATTGTTGGAGGTATTCTTTTGGTGTGTTGTTATATGCATAGTCACACACTAGTAGACATAACATTCATCACAAAACATCATAATTTATCTATCATCATCATTAAAAATTTGCATTAAATTTTATAAATATTATTTTTCTTCAATTCATGTTAAAACATATATTAAGCATGTGAGAATTTCAATGTACCCATAATTTAACATATTATTAATTCAATCACTTGCAACTTGTGTTTAGAGTCAAGACCTGGCAACAAAATGTATGGCCACAAGGTGATAGAAGAATGGGCGCATATTTTGGAGATTTCATGAATTCAAAACAAATAGGACATATGTTGGCCTCTATTTCAGTTGCTAGCAAGCTACAAACCATTCAACAAACATTGAAATTCCATCATATAAATATGGAAGAAGAAAAATCTTGTGATTAAAATTTGAAATCATTTGTGGCATTTTTGTACATGATATTTCCACACATGTAGGAACTACACATGTTGGTTTGTGATTTAACTTTGGTAAGTCATTTAACATTCATTTGAATGGCAATTTGACCATCTTACTTATGGAGCAAGAATGAGTAATCAATTGTTATTAAAATTAATAAAAACATTTTTCTATTTTTCGTCTAATACTTTGATAAATTCAATTGGTTGAATTTAAACAAAGTTTTATGTTCATATATAGTCTTTGGTATTTGATATGAAGAGAATACACAAGCAAACATCAAATAAGAATTTACAATGACCTTGTTATTGAGTTTTCATAACATCCTTGGGTTGACATTTCACAATGCCTTTCCATGATGGAGTGCTTTGTTGCACAACTCTTGTGTATTCAACATGTAATTTAGAACACCAATTGTTGTGTTTGAAAAACACCGATGATATTATGAAGTAGACCTATTATATTTCATCTTGACTTCTAATATTACAAAATTCTTACACATTCTTGAGTAATTAACAACCCTAGGTAGTTCCATAACTAATTAAATTAAAATGTTATGGATGCATCGACTTCAACTATAAATTATAAACTTGATATTTCTTTGTAATTTTATTCTTAGTTGTGATCTCAACCCAATAGCTTATTGGGAAAAAATACTATCATTATTAATTCATGAATAAATCCATGGATCCAAGAATTTGGACTCTAAATTTTACGTTCTTTGTTTGACAACTAGACATGTCAAAAATGTCATCCTATGAATTGCACAAGATGGGTAGATGAAGAGGTAAAACATGATATTATAGGCTTGCTTGTAATCACACATTATAAGTTGAAAAGTTTCTAATTTTCCACTTGTGTAAAGTTTACAACAAACGTTTTACTAAATAGATTACATTGGTTGCCATGAATTTATTATATATTTTTCTTAGATATTGTCCTTATTGTAGACCTATAAGATTAAAGAATGCCACAAAAAATCAAGAGGTTAATTTCCAAGCCATAATGCTCCATAACACTCAACACCATGTTGTCATATTAAACAAATGAACCACATTGAATAACCATTTTTCTAAACAATCCAATGTGTCAATTTCTTCTAATTCTTACGAAAATGGACATTTAAAAACATACTACTAAGTACCCAAACTTTAAACTTGGGCTTTACATTGTTATACACTACCAATGATAATAAACCAATGGAAAAAATGAATTGATTTTGTGAAAATTGTGTTCCATTTGAATGAAAATATTGAATTACATTGCACGTAACTTGAAATGAGTTCAAATTTGATTAAATCAAATAAAATTTCCTAAAATTAATTCAAATCTATATAATAAAAATATTGATGTTTATAGGTTTGTGTCATTCATACTTACCTCTTCCAAGGCCTCATTCCTTTCTTCTATGCCCTTCCATGGATATGAAAAGGCAAGTTGACATCTGCATTTTCATGTCATTTATATCATAACAATTTAATAAATTAACTCTTTCAAGTGTATCTACTTAACCTCTTTCCCTTATGCACTTACATGGACATCTAACAGGCATATTGATGAACTATGGGAACCATATCCAAGCGCATACAAGGAAAAAACTAAAAAATAAAAAGAAGAGAGGGGAGATTTTGCTCAATTTTTGAACCTTCATTACATTCATAATGTATATAATTTTATTACAAATGTTGTCTACCTATCTATCTATTTGTATTGTTCTTACTTATCTATTTCAAGCTTAATTATCTAATGTCTACCCCTCAATATGGACACCAAAAGCCACACATGTTATGTGCCCTTTCATGTGTGTAATATTTATGTTATAAAGTTTTTGAATTGTGTTTGTGTTTTTTATGTGGGAATTGAAACATCAATTTAATGATAGATTGAAACAACAATTCAATATGAAATAGAGACAACAATTCGATAGAACATGGTGAATTGAAATAACATTCAAAAAGAAATTGGAACAATTGTAATTCAATATGATCATGAAAAATTGAAAAAAGTTAACATGGTGATGAAAAAAAATGAAACAACAAAGAAAAATTGGAATATAAATTTAATCAAACATCTAGAATCATGATGATGATGTTTTTTCCCCTTTCTTAAGTGTAACATCTAAGGGAACCACATGCATCCCACTTCTAATGGCATTAATGGTTATACATCATCAAGGGAAGGGTTGGGTAATGACATTATTCTAGTTTTATTTGTTAGAATCATGTACTTCATACTAGGAGGTAAGTAGCCTAAAAGTTGAAAACGTTTGGTCACAATTGTTAGGAAACATAGGATTCTTCTTTTCTATTCATCTATTCATTTTAAGGTTTTTGGTGAAGTTTGGGTTGTGTTTTTGGTGAAATTGGTTCATGTTATTAGTCATTGGTGTAATGGAAGGAATGAAATCATGTAGTTTTGGAGGTTGTGGTTGTTAAAGTGATTGAATTAGCCAACTTAATCTCCCCATTTTTATCATACAACTTAGAAATTCTTATATCATATGAATTTTTGGTTCATCATCAAGGTAGTGATTTAGTGAAACCATGTGCATTGGGAGTTTTGTTGATTGCCAAGACTCATACTAATGTGCAAAAAATTGGTTTGAAAGGATGCATAAAAAAAGTTATTTATAAAAAGGCAAGAAACTAGATTAAAAAAATTTGAATATCATCATTTGTTCTTATACATGCCTTTTGAATTCCAACTGGTAGTCCAAAAAAATAATATGAAAAAACACCAAAAGAGGAAAAAAAATTAAAATTTCAATAAAAAATAGTCCTCTTGAATTTTTTTTGCAATAACCAAAAAAGAAAAGAAAAAAGAAAATTTTGCAAGCAACTAGATGGTATATGATTAACCAAATCACATGTTATAACTTCACATAGTTTTAATCAAATTCAAAATAATTGAAATCATAAAAATTAAAATTTACATAAAATAGAAAGGATTACAGTATATAGATGCATGAGAATCTATATATTTAAGATATGTACTTGTTTGTTTGGATGTGACCATGCCATCCTACCACTTTTGGTGTAGTTAGAAAACCTTGAATGAGGCGAAATGGACATTTGTTATTTCCCAATTTTCAAACCAAGAAAGCAAAACTATTGAATTTAAAATGATTTTCATTTTTGGAATTTTTTAATTAATAATTTTTATAACAAATAACTTTTAAATGAGCCCACTTCAAAGGGAATAATATTGGGATGGGTGACATTATAGGAAGTTAGGTGCAAGGGGCCCACTAATAATGATAATGAATATTTGTAGGTTTAATTGGTGTTTAAATAAATGATCAAAGAATGAAAAAATCATGAAAAAATGGAACATGAATAGGTTAAACACAAATAAAAATTGAGAACCTAATAGGCATATAAATAAATAACATGTTTGATCAAACCAAAGGTTAAATCAAACTATTGCACATCCGCTTTGTGTCATTATTCCAATGGAATCATTAAAGATCATCCATCCCACAACAATTTCTAACTTATGGTCATTAATTTCAATGTTTGATGAAATTTAGCATGTACATTGAATGCAATTGAAATTTCCTTAAATTGAATTCAATTATGATTACATTCAAATTCAATTGAAGAAAAATGGGATACAAATTCGACCATAATGTATTGGAAATTTGGTCATGAATATGGTGTTGAAAAATAAATTTTAAAAGGAAAAAAATCCAAAATGGCACTTTTCCATTCCTTTTGCCTTAAGAATCAACTAAGCAAATTCCAATTTGGACATCATCCAAAAAGATGCTAACTTTGATGGATCATCATCATTGAAATCTTTACTATGTATCATTTGATTTTTGGATTTAAAAAAATAATGGAATGTCATTTAAGTCTCAAGTCTTTCAGTAATATGGGATTTAACCCATTGACAATTTTTTCTTTCCATTTTGTTTAACAACATTGGCCTCATTTCAACTTCTATTGTTGCCTTACCACCATATTCAAAGTGTAATAGTTTTAGTTTTATTGTTTAGTTAAGTCATAATTAAGTTAGTCTTAAACTAGGTTAGTGTAACTAATTGTGTGTTAGTTTGAAATTAGTTTAGGTGTGAATTGGGTTGAAGATATTTCGTGTTTGGGATATAATCCCAAGTTGTGTGTTTTCAAATCATTTTTGGTGATTTGAAATTCCAAAACACAAAAGGCTATTTCTTATAGTTTTATGTGTTTATGTAAGTTTATGTTTGCACATTATTTTGTGTATTTGTTTTTTTTCATGTGTTGAGTTTGGATTCCTATTTGTTTGTAAATTAGTCATATTTTGGTTTGGAGGCAATGTGTCATTTAGGGGATGTTATGTCATTAATTTATGTGTGTGTGGATAACAATAGTTGTAAGTATTGATATTGTAACGCATGACAAATAGATTGGATTTTCATAATTTCGTTTTTTGTTCCAATGTTTTTGTTTAACCAACAACCTCTCCTTCCAAAAGTTTTTGTTCATGTCAATAACAATGTCCTTTTTCAACAATAGTTGTCATTAGAATTAAAAATGACTTGTGACATGTTGCCACCTTAATCTACATGTGTATTCCCTCATTTCAAACCTAATAAATAACCAAATCATTTTCATAATTTCATTTTTGAACTTTATAGCATCACACCTTCTCCAACATGTATTTTTTTATGTAATGTTTGATGTTTATTAAACTCATACTCTATTACATTGGTAGTTTTAATTTTATCAGATGGTGCAGTCACAATCAAACGAGTCAAAAACCATGTCGAATGATTGCCAAAAAAATTTCAAAATTGTAATTTTTTTAGATATGTTTTTTGCGGTGCCACTTTAATGCCATGGTAATCATGGGAAGTTGTGCTAAATGACTAATATGAATATTGAAGAACTCAAAATAAAAATTTAAAAAAAAAATTGGGTTTTGGTTTTAATAAATGACCTTTCAACTTGAACAACAATTGCATCAAAAGCAATCAATTTTGTAAATTAATAAGCTAAATAATTTCTTAATAATGAAATTTTGATGTGAATTGATTACCCAAAATTTAAAAAACACTCACAATTTGAAATTTTCAAAAATTAAAAATATGTTGAACAAAATTTTAAAATTTCAACAACTTTTTACCACATGTAAATGGGGTGTAATGTACATGACATTTAAAGAAAATTTTTATTTTATGATACAAGGAAACAAATAATAAAATAATTAGCATTTTTTCATACAATTTGAAATTAGGATAATTTTTCAAAACGAAATGCAAAATTTGGTAGAATTTATTCACTTTTAGAAAAAAATTAGTTATTCATCAAAAGTTAATACAAAAAATGTGATGTATTGAGGAAATTATATGTATTTTAATAACATATTGCAAAAGATTTCATCCAAAAAATCCTTATTATGAAAAAATGAAAATGACCAAAAAAACGACTATAGTCCTTGAGTCTTTGTTATCATTGGCTCACTTGATTGTGATCGCACCCCAAAGATGTTATTAATAGTTGAAATTTCATTTTTATATTACCCTTAGATCTACGACTTAGAAACATTTAAAATATCTCCAATGTGACGATTTAAAATGAACATGTTTAGAATAAAATGGATGAAATACAACATCTTCACCCCATCACAAATGTTCCAGGCCATAATTTGACAATAATAGTCATGTAAAATTTGTTTTTTCATAGGTTCATATATTGAAAACACATATTGAAATTTTTCATAGTTTAATTTTGCAGCTTATTTATGTGTTTCATAATGTTTTAAACACACAACATTCATGTTTAAATAATACAAACCTATGGAAAAAAAAAACACATAACTATTATTGATAAATAGTGATCCAATTTTTTTGTGAAACCCACAATAATAAACATTGTTATATTAAATTTTACAATAGAATGGTGTGAAAGCCCCTTATTGTGCACTAAATATGACCATGATATTGTGACCACCACGAACACATTTTTGAAAAAGTGATTATTGTGGATTAGTCGACAATACTGACCCCGATGAATAGACTTAAATAACCTTTTAGTTCTTTTATGTGAACTCTTTGATGTTTATGAGTCAAAATGGGTGAACATTAAATTCACTAAACTAATTTAGTATTAAGATATATTTATTGTTATGAGGTGAAGATGTTTTAAATAATATGAAATTGAATTTGGACCTGTAAATATACACATGAGACAACAACTTGAAAAGGGCCATATAAATATGATTAGTTTTAATTGGTCAATCATAATGATTAGCACAAGTGGTGGATCTTAAATAATTTCTCACTTTATAATATCCAATTTTTCATGCTTATGCGTAGGATGACAAAATAATCAACACTTTACTTGGATGTAGTAACAATAATAGAGGGCCAAATGAGGGGGGTGTATAAGTGGACAGAATTATCCAAAAGTTCGATGGAATTAAAAATAATTTAACCATTGCCAAAGCTTATTGTGTACTAAGGTAGTCAAAAGTCCAATTCAAGAACATAAAAACCTGATCATGTTTACTTGATTATGTTAGAGTTTTCCTTAAAGTCACCCTGTCTTCACCCTCTCTTTGGGGCTCCTTTCACCCCTTATCCGCAAAGCAAGGAAGTTTTATTCAATCCGGGTATGAAATGCTGAAACTCAGCATTTAATGCACAAGGTTCGAGGTAATTATAGTAGTTGTACATGTAGGATCAGTGAAAAATATACGCAAAAGCACTGGAGGCGCTCGGGAGAAAATAAAGAGGTGTCAAAACAGGATGAAACTCAGTTTACCACAAAAGAAAATTGATGCATTTTTTAGTTTCACCCCCGCCCCCCTTTGAAGACTTATGTTAACTGGATTATATTAACTGGATCATGTTAACTGGATGATATAAACTGGATTATCTTAACTGGGATATATTAATAGGATATTAACATGTTTACAGCATTTTATTGACTAGACACCCCCCCATGCCCCACCACCTGCCTGGCCTATTAGCCGCATTTCAAGGCATGTCTTAGTCATCCAATTTCCTTTATCTTACTCATCCACTTTCACATCTTAGTCATCCCAGTGGACTGAGAGAAACTCTTCCAATTTCGTTCATATGGCTTCTTCTCTTGGATGTTTTTTTTTGGATGTTTTTTTCCCCTAGTTTTCTGCATTCGTTCTCTCTTGTCTCTCTTCCCCTTCGTCTGCTTCTTCTTCCGCTGCACAAGACGTGCCGTAGTGTGTTCCTGTGTAGTAGCAACTGGAGCGTCCTCGTCGGTCCTTAACCATCTCTTCTTCTATCTTTGATTTTGTTGCAGGCCGTTTCCTCGGAAGAATACTATAATAATAATAATAGAACTAAAATTTTCTTTTCTCTCTTTTTTTCTTTTTTTTTGGGGGTGTTTTATGGGTTCTCGTAAACACGACAACTTTGTTGCAAATTTTGTGAAATGGCAAAGAGGTTGTTGGGAGTTGATGGAGTTGCTGCACACATGATTCCGGGATTGGTGAGACGGGAACTATATCTTCATCATGCCACTCCTCTGATCGACCCACGAGGCGTCGTCTTGCGTTGCTTGGGAACTTCTTGTAGTAGTAACAGTGTTGAGCTCTGTTCACATTCTCGTAATCGGCGGCACTGGTTCCATCAGCTCTGCAGCTGCTTCATTAGTAGAAATCAGTCCACAACGAATTGGGTATCTTTCTCTTGTTTTTGTTTTGTTTTTTTTGGTTTTTTTTTTTTGCACGTCTGTTTGTGTGCTTTGTGCTTTCCATCCGTAGAGTGGCGGTGTTTCTGTCTTTTTGTCTTGTTTGTTTTCTCTTCTTCTTCTTCTTCATTCGAAAATGGTTTCTGGAAAATGGGTTTCTCGAAATCTCTAGTAATTTAATTTTTTGGGTCATTGGCTGCTGTCCGGTCATAATGTAGTTTCGAGGAGCAGAAGACTAGAATCTCGACATAATTGTGTTTGTTTCTTACACAAGTTCAGTAGAACTGTGGCAATTATTTCTGTTGCAGTTACGGTGTTCTTCCACATACAATGTACATGTTGTAGAATTTGCTCAGGCAAAATGCTTCTTTCTCAAGGAACCAAACCCTCTAAAAGACACGTAGGGTTTCGGTGGGAGGGATTGGCAGGCAGCCATTAGGCCATTTTCTCAAGAGAGGTCAAAGGGCAGCAGTTCCAGGTTGAACTCAGGAACAACAGGAGATGGATTCAACAGCTCTCCTGTTAATGAAGAGGAAACCAGCACAGAGTCATGTGCTGTACGTGATCATGATCCAGGGAGCCCAGTAATGAGCCAACAGCCTCAGGACAAGCTGAACAAGAAGCAGAAATCTTCCAACTCTGATTCTGCAGGCCAAACTCCAACACCTAGTCTGAGCAAGCAAATGAGCACCCGGGATTTTATCAACCGCCAGCGCGAAGAAAGATTGAATTATCATGCACAGGTAAGTACATTGAAAAAAACCACACTGGTTCTTTGAATACTGGCCAAGAATTCCATTACATGCTTTGAGGCCACGAAGGCCATCTCCGCATGATGTCTGAACTCCTGGTATGAATGAGTTCAGCAAGTTAATGGCAGCAGGGTTCAAGTCATTGTTCTGCACACATTTCCTGAAGCCACCTCGTGGGTAGGTGATCATGTGGAGCTTCGAGGTGCTCAATTGCATAAAAATGTTGTGTTGTTTACAGGGATTCAAGTTGAATACAGAACAAGACTCGTGATGGGGAGGTGGGCTCCTCTAGAGAGATGATCATTTCAAGGAAAGGAGGTTGTTACATCATCAGCAAAATTTTGACAATGGGTGATATTACTGTATACATATGGTTTGAGGCCCAGTTTCTTGAGGCCTTCATGAAATAGCTCTTTTTCTTATGGACATGACATTGAAGGTGTTCATCATGTCATGTCATGGATTGTACAAGCTTGAAGTCTGAGAAATCATGTGGAAGCAGTGGGTGAGACTTAATGCAAGACAGTTTCGGGTAATTGCAGTTCTTCAAAACGGTTCTTAGTGGGTTGGAGGTTTTGTCTCCTTTTAACTACATTGAAGTTCTTCCTTTTGCAAAAGGTTCATTTGTAGTGTGGGCATCAATGCTAGGCTGCATTTACATAGACGACTATTGTGTTGAGTGCCTATGTGCTGGACTAAATCTCTTTTGAAAATTTGTGGACCTTCTTTCGTGTGCGAATTTTATTGTAGCCATTAGAGTTCTCCGTAAAGTCACCATGTCTTCACACCCCCTATCCTCTCTTTCAATGGTATATGCAAAGTAATGAAATTTCATTAAATCTCAGTATGAAATGCTGAAACTTAGCATTTAGTGCACAAGGTTCCAGAGTAATTATAGTAGTTGTACAGGTAGGAGCAATGAATATATATGTAGCAGCAGTGAGCGCAGTGGAGGCGCTCAGGAAAAAGGAAAGACAGGATGAAACTCAGTTTACCACCAAAATTGGTAAAACAAATAGTTTGGGTCCCAATTATTTTTGTTTCGTAAAATTTTCATTTCCAGTTACACATTTGATGCCTTATTATGCCAAAACTGGCTGTTCTCCCCCCCTAATGGCGTGACTTTACCCATAACACTATCGTATTTCTTAAAGCAAATGAAAGGGTACATAGCAGTGTTAGTGTTGGGCAGGTATCATAGTACTCTAAAGAGGCCGCCGGGTCCATATATCTAAAAGCCAGATATTAAAGGAGAGCTTCGATAAGCCAGGTCTTTGGGAGGTTGAGGGATTCGGAGATTAAATACCAAACTTGTATAAATGCCTTCACAATCAGTGTAACACTAGCCAAATGTTGTGATTTTTGAAGTTTGATATAAGCCAATACCAATATTGGTTTGGTTTGTCATGATGACATTTTATCTTCATTGAAATGACAGATTGGGTTTGAATATTTTCTTGTGATTGAAGGGGAAAACATGAAAATAAAAAAAAAACACAATTTATCTATTAAGGAAGGTAATTTGTATGTGTTTGTCATGTTGAGATCTCCTAAAAGACCAACTTAATGTGGAGGATATATTGAATTTGGAGCAATTTTTGTCAATCAATTAATTTGGAAATTGAAAAAAAATTCATCATTTTATAATAGTTCTCTTTATCATTGGAAGTTCAATAATAATTCAACAAAATCAAACAAAAATTTAAGAGTTCATACTTTGGCCAATGGGACAAGCCACACTAGCATGTCTCAAAGCTTCATGTATCCTTTTCCATGCATTCCCAATGACATCCCGGCATGATATTGCCTTGGATATGGCTACATGATATTAGCATTTGTTTCAACAATTGATTCTATGTTTCATATATTTCATAAATGATTTTTGAAAAATACTTTGAACAATGTGCGAAAAATGAGAGGTTTGAAATGATGACTAGATTCAAAATCCTGTGTAATTAATTAAAACTAGATGTCCAAAGTAAGGTTACTTTTTCTTAAGAATCAGTTTGAAAGTCAAAGGTTGAAGTTGCTTGTGGTTGCATTATATAATGGTTATTTTGTAAACCATGTGCAAGTATCCATGTATATGTACATACCCCTTTTGGATTTCCTTAAAGACAATGAATGACATTTTAAAGAAATTAACAAAATGGGAATGATGCATTCCATGTGGGGTGATCAAAATCTCTTCCTTATGACCACAGGGCAAAATAAAGAAAGACAACCAATATTTTCTTATTTTCTTTGAAGGCTAAATTGTGGTGGGGTTGAAATTTCCTAGTGCCCGTAGCATATTGAACAATGCACAAAAATCACAAGGCACAAAATTTCAATTTAAAGAGTAGAACTAAATGTGTGCACACACACAAAACGTAAACCTCAAAACTGTACCTTGATAGAAATCATGAAGCATCACCAATCCTTGCTAGAAAACCTTCAAATCACAAAGCTTCACCAATCCTTGCTAGAGAAAAGCTCCAAATCACAAAGCTTCACTTGTAGTGATGATTAGAAGCAACCTCACTTGCTTTAAAAACCTCCAACAATGTGCCCCAAAAAAAAAACTTGTTAGAAACAACCTTGATTCCTCTCAAAACTTTTCGGTACAACCCACAAAAAATGAAAACCTCACAATCACAAAACTTCATCTTTGAACTCACACACACAAATGAAAACCTTGTTTAAAACAACCTCACTTTCTTTGAAAACCGTGAATGATGGCCCACAAAAAATGAAAACCTCCAAATTGCAAAATTTCACCTTTGAACTTACGAATGGGTTTTGCAACAAACATCACAATTTGGCACCAAACTTAGATGACCTTGAGTTTGGGTGTAAGAACGAGTGTCACAGGACCCCATTGAATCCTTTTGTATAATTTTTGCAGCATCTATTGCGTGTCAATTGGTGTGTTGCTGCCAAAACACATGGCTTTAGCGCTTTGTTTACTTTATGGATAACTCTATTGCATAACACATGTTCATAAAAGAGCTAACATTGGTTTTAACTCATATGTTCAAAAATTATGTACCAAACAAGTTGGGTATCAACAAGGGTATCATTGAATTACCACATGGGCTAATATGGATTATCATAAGAGTAGTATTAACATGAATATGTTGTCTTGTCAATTTGATATTTTCTATCCATCTAAGCCTCTCGAGGTTGTATTGTTCAGTTGAGCTTGCAAATCTTCATCAAAGGAGTTAGAGTGAAATTGCTCCATGTCAACCCACAATTGAGCCTTCAGATGTTCCTTCATCAATGGAAGGAGTTCTCATTTGTGCCCTCAAAAAAAAACAATCAAATGAGAAGCCCTAAACAGATAGGACCACAAATAGGTAACAGAACTATTTTCCTACTGAGTAGTACTTTTATTGGCCTTGCCTACTACCAAGGCAAGGATATTGTGTTCAGATTCATTATAGAGTATAGTAGCTTAATGGATTTTGGCCCCTAGGTAGTAGGTCTATTCTTATATGAGGATTTTCGAAAGATGATATTTTGGCTTGTGTTGAAACTTGAGATTAGTTATTATAGAGTTATGACATCTGGAAGGATTTTGGTTTCTTTAGAGGATTTTTTTGAAGATTATATTTTTGCATGGTGAAATATTTGAATTTTCATAATTCTTCTTTTGCCTTAAAATATTTTTTAATGTAAATGGCAAGGCCATAGTGTGACACACCCCTTGTTTACCCAAGTATTTACCCGTGTTGGTATGGTATATAGGGTCATAGACCGACTGGTATCAAATACCAGACCAGTATGGTATGACCTACACAAAGATGAATTTAACTCTTTTTTATCCACCTAGTGATTAATACTCTTCAATCAAGACCCAAGAGTCTTTTGGTGGTGGGAAGGGGGTGAGAGGGGGGTTTTCACATTTTTTGAACCTGAAAATATGATATTGAGACATACCAAAAAAACAATTGTTAAAAAAAGGCCCTCATTCGCCATTTTTCAAGGGAAAAAAAAAAATCATCAAATTTCTACAACAGGTTTCAACATGTAGCCAAAATATTTTTAAAATTTCTTTTTTGCTTTCATGTATGGCCTATAGCCAAATTTTGGCTAAATATTTTTGTGGATGATTACCAGTTTGAACACATCAGAAAATTGAAAGAAAACCAAAATAAAATAAGACCCAAGACTGAAGACCATTCAATTCCTAAATGGTACAACACGATACTCTAGTAAGTTATTATAGGTAACTGCAGGGTGAAGCCCACAAGTGTGAGGGACATACCCAAAATGCATTGTCAGACTTGCCTTGTTTAGGGTCTATACTAGTGTCTAAAATTGGTTTGAAATTTGGTTTGGTTTATTTTGTTGTATGTTCCAAACTAGGGTCTAAAATTGGTTTGGTTTATCTTGTTGTATGTTGCAAACTAGTGTCTAAAATTGGTTTGGTTTATCTTGTTGTATGTTCCAAACTAGTGTCTCAAATTGGTTTGGTTTATCTTGTTGTATGTTCCAAACTATTCTCTCAAATTGGTTTGGTTTATCTTGTTGCTATTAAGGAAGGTAGTTTTTTTCATCTTGTTTTGTTGTGTTGAGATCTCCCAACCCACACCAGTGTCCCCCTGCATTCTTGGTACCCTTGGAAAGCCTTCAATGATCCTGGGTTCCCCCAAGTGGTTTCATAATCTTTAGAGATCCATAATAGCATTTTTGCTGTGTGAAATTTTATCAAAATACTAAAAAAAGAGAAGGAAAATATTCTTTCAAAAAATCCTCATTTCCTGAAAAAAATTGGCAAATTTTTCTTGTTTTTCATTGAATTTGTTTTGGCACATTTGGACCTGATTTTAGTTTGGTAGTATTTTTCAACTAGTTCTTTTACTATTTAAACAGGTTCTACAAACCAGTTTCCATTTAATGCTACATCCTTCTTGGGATACTAGCCAGCGACGCAACATCAGAAAATTGAAAAAAATATCATTGCCTATGATACAAAAGTTGTTGAATTTTGAGTCATTTTGTCATTGAAAAAAACTCAATAAAATCAAAATAAAAAACTGTAAGAAAACTGAGGTGTGCTCTTTGCTGTAATTAGAAGGTCCTCAATGTGTAAGGTTGTATCAACTTGATTTCATAAATTTTGGACCTAAGGTGGTGGAGATATTGAATTTTAAGTAATAATTATTGTAACTAGAAATTCAATGAAAAATCAAAAAAATAATTTGATTGTAACATTGAATGAATTTTGAAAGGGAAAATTGTACACGCTCGTTCACCTGAGTCTAAAATCTAAAAGTTTTGAACATAAATGGAACCAAGAACCTGGTTTCAATTCCAATTCCAAAATTGGCTTCAAAAATTGAACCTAGTTTCAATTTGATTTTTACTAAACAAAACTGGAACAGAGGGTCCTAACCATCCAACCCGAGTACCCACCCAACACTAGTTCAAACATGGTAAACTTTTGGTGGGAGAAATAATGTCTATTGCTAAGCATTGAACAAAATTTCCAAGTGGATTTGGAGGGCACCTTATAACAAAATGTCCCTCCTAGAAAATATGAGGGTTTTACATCTATTCCTTAGGAGTGGGAAGGAACTCATGCCTACTTATAGGTGTAAGATCTGTCCCACTCTTCAGGAATAGGCATTAAAACACTCCCCTCTTACACCTCATGATCTACAAATGTTTGAGTTCATGATCACATTTGTCTTGTGATTTACATATTGGGGTGGGGGGATAACCTCAGTGGCAAAGCTTTACACCCACAAATCGAGTGCAAAGCCCTGAGGTTTGGAGGTGTAAGCATGGCTACCGAGGCTTTCCCTTGCATAAAAGTCGTGTGGTGGACATTCTCGCTAATGCGATGGGCATTACGTTTTCTATAATGCATGTCATGCATTTGGTACACCTAAATAAATACATACTAGCCAAGTTTTTATGATGGTTTAACACTCCTCCTAGGCCCCTTATTTTGGGAATGCCCTTGCCCTCAAGTTTTACCATACACACATATAAAGCGTATGGTAAAACCCACACTAATTACATTATTTTTAGACACGTTAAAATTTTCAAAAATAGTTCTTTTTAATGAAACAATTTTTGGCAAGGAAAGTAAAAAATTTGTTGGAATAATTGGGGTGTATTTTATTTTCAACATGGAATCTTCAAAATAAAATAATTATTTGACATGAAAATGTTGAACTTGCCATGATAAGTGGTTACATGATATGTCATGTAGGTAGGTACATGTATGTACCTACCATAGTACGTGGTTATTGGGTAAGTATCTAGATTTTGCATGTAAATGGTCAATACATACTTAAGGGCAAAAGACAAGATTTTTGAAACTTTCAAGCAATCAAGTTTTTGTGAGGAGAAGATGATGATGATGATGATAGATTGTTGTTGAGTCATTAGAAGAAACAAGGAAAAAAATTTGTGAAGAAAGGATTGAGAAGGCAAACGAGGGAATGTAAGGGCAACATTGGGGTATGGATCTTTGTTATGTAGGAACATTGTTGGGCATGGGTGGTGAGTACGCAAAAACATTGTTGGACATGGGTGGTGTGTCAGGCTTGCCATCATTGTTTCACTATTGCAACGATCGAACCCACCATTGTTGATTTGGCAAGAAAGTTAAGTCTTTTTTTTTTGTTTGTTTCTTGATTTATTTATTTTTTGACTTTTGTGTCCTAGTGTTTTAGGGGTAGCCCTTTTTGTGTGGCTCCCTTTTTGCATCCTTTGTCGGTTCAAGATGCCATTTACCCCCAATGTTCTAACCTTTACATTTCATGCGACCTCTCAAGGCATGTCAAGAGTGTTCACCCTCATAACAGCGTCATCTCTTAGGCTAACTAAGTTGTTTTGTCTTTGCAAATGTCTTCTCCTCCTATGCTACAACCTAGTTTTATCCCCCTTACTTCTTGGGGTTGGTTTTGGGCTCAATTTAACTTCATTTTGGGGTTGTTTGAAGCATGTTTTGTGTGTTTTCATTTGTTTCATAAGATCCTTCGAACCATCTAGGATGAGGTCAAGCAAGCTTTTCGCTTACCCCTTGATCGAATTGCTTAAAATCTGATGGACGAATTAGCATGGTTCCTTTTCCTCTTATTGCTTCATTGGTGTTTACATTATACCTGAAAAGGTCGTTTAGGTCAATGAAAGGTTTTTACCCACCTTAGGAGGTTTATGGTGGGCAACTAGTCTTCTTTTCAGGAAAAGTCCTCTCGTGCTTCTCATGTTCCCTATTCCCAGTACTCACTAGACAATTGTTTGTCTTTGTCACTATTTAATTTTGGGTAGAGCCAAAAAGTATAATCACATGACTAGAGTTCTTCAACTCTTATCGCTAGCTATTCCTTCGGAAGACACCGTTATAACTTTACGTCAACTACACCCCCTTCCCTTAAACCATGTCCTTCCACTTATTTTTTACTATTAGCCTAAGCACACCTTTGTCCTAGATAAAACTTTGTTTGCATAGGCCTTAGCCACTACTCCTTGTTTGTTTTCAAATGGGTTATATGGGATGGTTTTCGAACATCTTTCAAGATGTTTCATACTAAAGGACCCATCCGTAAGGTTTTCGGATGTCGCAACCCCACTTTGAGGGAAGTGCTAAGATGAAATTCACACTCCTGAAATTGGGACTTGGGAGTCCTCCAAGACTCCTGAAACTTTAGAGTTCGATTGTAGGGGTCAAAACACCTCGCATTGAGGTGTTCAAAAATGGCCTCGCATGGACCATTTGGACATCTACAACACAAGTTATGGCCAAAAGAAGGGCCAGGAGTCAAACTGGCAATTTGACTCCCGACCACTAAAAGTCGGGAATCGACCCGACCTTGGTGCGTGCAAGTAGAGTGCGACACATTGTTGAAAAGCTCTCAAGGAGAGTTGCAACTTTGCTTCAGACCTCATCCCAATTGGAGGTATAAGCAAAGAGTTATGGTCGTTCAAAGTCCCAAGAGTCCAAACCGGGACAATTTCGGGACTCCTCCTTGGGAATCTCGGGACAAAAAACCATTCGAATGTGGGTGCCGCGGAGAGGCGTAGAGTATACTATATGGGGGAAGGTGATGGCTTCCCCTGAGTCCAAGTCGTGGTGAGTCAAGTGAGTCCAAAGTTGCCCATGGCTTGTCCTAGCACCAAGGGTGCTCCAAAATGCGAACTAACCAACTTGTTGGTTGGTTTGATGCAGGTTCAAATAAAGTGAATAGCTTGTCCCTCTTCCTAATCCAATCTCAGAGCTTCAACATGCCCCTCTACCCCTTTTAGTGCTGAAAGCTGGGAGCATGCCCTGAGTCCTCCACAATTCCGCAACTTGAGTAACTTAGTCCCGACTTGGGACTAACTAGGGACTTGGGAGCACGTCATCAGAATTATTCCAAGTTATTGCTATTATTAACTATGGTGATATCCTTAGGTTTGTGGCCCTAATGTTTAGGGCTAGCAGATTGTTGGTAATGGCGAAAAACACGAAAGGTCTTTGTTTTATTATTGTGGGCAAAATGTTTTTTTGACTTATTCATCAATTCATTATCCTATAGGTTTTGGGGTCGTTTCAAGAACACCTTTCCCCACATCAATTTAGAGTTTCAACCTCTAGGTTGTGAAACCATCTTTTTTGGCATTAGAACCTTTTTCAACCTACACCCTGATTATATTGTGATGCAAATCAACCTTGAAAATGCTTTTAATGGCGTTTTTCAAACTACTATTTTTAAAGAGCTTTGAGATGTCGGGGGACCTTTAGTGAACATTGTCCCTTTTACTAGGTTATTTTATGGTGTTTGTCGCAACCCCACTTTGGGCAAAGTGGGAGAATGCAACTCCCACTCCCAAAAGTGGAGACTTGGACTCCTCCGAGACTCCCGAAAATTCAGAAGACGATTTGAGGGGTCAAATCTCCTTGCCTTTTCTCGTGTTTTATATCAATGGAAAGCTCTTGAAGTGTAGATGTCCAAAATGGCCTCGCATTGCCCATTTGGACATCTGCAGCCAAAGTTATGGGCAAAAGAAGGGCCGGGAGTCAAACTGACAGTTTGACTCCCGACCACTAAATGTCAGGAATCGACCTCTTCCCGACGTTGCCTCAAGGAGTGCGACACGGCGTTGGAAAGCTCTCGACGAGAGCTACAACTTTGGTTTAAAGCTCGTCCCGATCCGAGCTCGGGGCGAGGAGCTGTGGCCGTCCAAAGTCCCAAGACTCCAACCCAGGACAGTTTCGAGACTCCAACTTGGGGCCATTCGGATGTAACTCTGCGGTGAGACGCAGAGAATACTATATGGGGGAAGGTGGTGGCTTCCCCCGAGTCCGGGCCGTGGTGAGTCAAGTAGTCCAAGTTGCCCATGGCTTGTCCCAACACCCAAGGGTGTTCCCGAATGTGAACTAATCCATTTGTGGTTGGTTTTGGATGCAAATTCGTGCTTGATCTTCTAATCCATCTTCCTAATCTAATCCCGGGACTTCTAGCACGCCCCTCTACCCCTCTTTAGTGCTGGAAGTTGGGAGCGCCCCTCAAGTCTCACTTTTCCGCAACTACACATAGTTGGACCCTCAAGTGGGTTCACCCCAGGACCTGGGAGTGCGTTAGTGTTCATTCTTTTATTTACTACAAACATGGGTAACATGAAGAAGGGTTCACCATTATTGAATCATCTTCAAGCATGAGGTAGGGTGACCGCCTAGGTGGTTTTTTATTTGCCCTGGCCAATTATCGAACATTCCTAGATACCATTGTGTGAACCCCCAATTGTGTCTTTCCATCCCTAATGAATGGTACCCACATTATGGGCCTTATAAACATGGTTGTTCCAACTTTGACCACCTTTTGACCTTGTTAGCCCTAATTGGGCTTAAGGTCAAGGTGTCAAAATACAAGCTTTGGAATTCATCAAGGATTTTTTCAAGTGTAGAAATTCTTCAAGGCTACACTTTGGTCACGGATGGCTTACACATTTTGGGTGTGCTAATGGGTTTTTAAGACTTTGTCACGCATTTTTTGAATGAAATTTTTTTCAAAACGTGGTGCTTATCGATGATCTTCTTATTTTGGGAGATGCACAAGTTGTTTTGGGCATTTTGTTTTCATGTGTCGCTCATTAACCTTCTTTTTTCACTCAAATAGTTCTTCCTCCTTCTTTTTTCTTATCTTTTTTGGCGAGTTTCAACAAGAGAATTTTGTAGGTATGTGGAGACATTATAGGTCCTAGGTCCTGGGTCATGGGTCATGGGAATCTATTCAAGGCCCCTTAGTAGGGCGTCATGTTTGACTACCGATCTCCTTTGGTGGTATAGGTTTTTTTTCTATGGAAGATTGTACCCCATCTACCTTTTTAAGGAATTCAGCTTTGGTGGCTCCATATATGTGTTACAAGTTTCATATATTTGATAGACCCATTTTGGAGGAGCATGTTTCTTAGGTTGAAGGGGCCCACACCTCCTTTAGTCATGCCTTCATGCAGCCCAAAATAGCCTTCTTCTCACAACTAAAAAAATACACCCTTCTTTTGAAAGTTTGGTAGTTACCAACTCCCCAGGTCTACACGGATCTTTGATGGACATCCATCACAACACATCCTTTAAGTCTCTTTTGGAGGATAATTCCATTTCCTCTACTTCTAGAACTCGCATCCACTTTTGTTTGAACAAGGGGGTGGGGCTATGGTTGATTTTTAAGTCATACATTTGTTCGTTCTGCATCGCACATTCTATTTTCACCTCAATAATGCATTTTTGTCGAGATTTGATCCAGCCCTTAACATCTAATCTTTTCTTGTGTGAATGTGGACATGGGTTAAACACATTTGACACGCATTTAACACATTGTCCATTCGGAGGTTAGCAAATAGCCACACATGATGCCATCAGATATTTCATGTATGCCCTTGCTTGAAATAGGGGGCACAATATATGGAAAAAGTGTGATATGTTTTTATGTCAAGAATTTCATTACAAGCCAACCTCTGCATGACTCGTAAAGACCAAGTCTCTGTTGCCAATGTGGTGTTTACTAACCCAACATGAAAAACATTGGCTACAAGTGTCATTAGTCGACCAACAGATGTAGCTATGAAACTTAACACCATTGCTAATATCCACAAATATAGAAGGCTTCATGAAGGGCACCATTTTATTTTGATGGCCATGGAAGTGCATGGTGCACCTAGGCGTGATATGGATTATTTCATCATGGAATGTGCTCGTCTTTTCCACAATAGACAATCGGGAGGTCATTTATTTTTGTCTTTTTGCATTCAATTTTTCAAGCAACATGTTAATATTGCTTTTCAACGTGCTTTAACCTCTGTTATAAAAAGGAATATTACTTTGGAAAAATATGTTTGTTCTAGACCTGCTATTACTTTTAAATCTCACAATTTACATGCATGCAACATTAAAAGGGATGTGGGTGAAATAACTTCCTACCGTTAAAGGGATTAGCTTTCCTTTCTTTGGTTCCTTTGGGTTGTGCACCTATTGGCCTTTCTATGGCCTTCCCTTTTATCTTCCATGTGAAGGTTCCCACCATCGATTTTTATTCCGCTTAAAGGCAAATGATTTGTTTGTAAACAAACAATAAAAATAAAAACTAAGTTCATTTTGGTTTAACTAAGGTTTGGGAACCCTAATGGAAAGTGTTTCACATCTACTTACCAACCATCTTTCATGGTGTGCTAGTGGTTGTTAATTCACTCTTGGCCTTGGCACATGCACATTTCAACCCCTGTTTTTGCCCCCACTTTGCCCCCAAAACATAAGATAATGGCAAAAATAAATTTTTGGAACACATGTTAACAATTTCAATGGTTGTCAATTTAGGCAAAGGTAAATATTGATTTTTTTGGAATTTTTGAATTTAAAAGAAGTAAATATTGGAAACCATATCTTATCATATTAGGGTTTAATCAATACTCAAATTTAATGTTTTGTTTGTTGTTTGGTTTTTAGCATTTTGTGTTTTTTCTTTTTTGATTTTTAATATTTTATGTTTTTCTAATTTTGTGAATGTAAATCTTGTAATTAATTTGTATTATTCACATTTGAATTTTAAAATTAGTATTTCCAATTAATTCAATGACTATTGGCATTATATTATTGGGGTGTAGTCATACAAACATGTACCAAAAGTAGTTATGACCACTACTTAATTTTTTGAACTTTGAATTGTAAAAAATAATAATAATAATAAATAATTTTCTTTTTATAAAATGTTATTGTGAATACATATGTACATATCATAAAAATTTAGAATTAATCTAATGAGTGAAAAATACATATATGGACTTTAAACCTCTTGTAACCACTACTTCAAAGTAGCTTGAAATCAATTTTGACACTAAAAACACAATTTGAAAATAGATATTAATGACATATTTTTGGATGTTTTTTAATACACACTTTAACATAATAGTATTAAAAAATATTTAAACATTTTTAATGTTTTCTGGAAAGACATATTAAAAAGATACTAAAAATATTCTAAGAATAGAGTAGTGGTCTAAAGGGGCATGTGTGGCTCCTAATAGCATGGTTGGACCCATTTGCATTTTTTCTTTTTGATTATGTTGAGATTTTGAAAGTTAATTGTCACAAGACAAAAAGAGTGGTTCAAGTGAAGAATTTATATTAAAGTTTGAGGTACCACTCATTTTCTATGTAATGTCCATTAGTTTTTTCTTATTGCTTACCAAAAGTTTAGGTCACATAGGATTTGGTGGAAAAAGCTTAGACAATCTACACATTGGGACTTGATAGAAAGAGTTATTTGGCACACCAATTTGGACATGAAAAATAGAAAATATTTATCCCATATCATATGACTTTTGGAACATTTATGCATTTGGTCAAAAAATTGGAACTTTTTGTCAAATCTAGGGCTACTATGTTTAGTATAGCACCATTAGAGATTAAAAAAGCTATTGGGTTAATGTTATATCGATCTACACATGGGGTTAATGCAAATAGTATTGTTGATAGATTCAATGTTGGAGCTTCTACAATGCATAAGTATGTTGATATTGTTGTTGATGTTTTAATTTCTAAAAATAAATTGTTTAGTTGATATATTTATATACATCATGGTCTGTGTTTACTTAAAATTATGGATGAATTTTTTTATGCATGTGGCCTACCTAAGCCAAATAAATGGGATACTATAGTACTTGCATATTATTATTGTTGATGAAAAAGTTGCAATTTGTGACATGGACAAGTTATTTTGGAACTATGTTATTCAGTTCTTGGCAAAATAACATATGGGGGCCAATTTTTAAATTTTATCTATTTATCAACAATTTCAAACATTATCAATTTTAAGAAAGTTGATTGTGGCAGTTGAAGGTTTGGAGGTAAACTTTATTTACTTGGAAATGCAACTTATGCAAGTCAATATTACCTTTTGCATAGTTTCAAGTTGGTTGATGGCAATTTGGATAAAATCATGTTCAACTAATACATGAATGTTGGTATAATTAACATTGAAAATGTTTTTGGAATTTTTAAAAATATGTGGAAAATCTTGCATTAGATCAATGCACATGTTGATCAAACTCCCAAAATTGTGGTGGCTTGTTGTGTCTTTCATAATTATTACCAATTGGCATGGGAATGCCCCTGCCCCCAAGAGGTCCTCAAGTAGATTCTCTCTATGGTGCAAGGGGCCAAGTGCCTCTTGCTCATGAAGGTCAAGTAACCTTGCAACTTGGAAAAGCAATGCATGTTGCACTTTTCACAAATCACTACAAGGAATCCTATCCATTTCAACCCATGCATTTGTGATTTTATCCAAATCAACCATTTTTGTGACTATAGATGTGACTATTTTCCCTGGCACTTTGTAAAAACGACTTGTAGTTGTAGAAATGATTACAAGTGGTTTGTAATTGCAAATGCAACTTATATTTGTGGCTAATGTTGATTTGGATGAAAATAAATATAAAATATACAATAATATCATCCATTTTTACTGGCATCCACAAAATAGATGAAAATATCGTTGTTTCTACATCTTTGAAGGTGGTTCATAGGCCATTGGACACCATGTGGCATCTTTTCAATTTAATTTGTGACTATAAATCCAAGTTGTAAATGCACATGTAATTAAATGTGAAAAAAAATGAGTTGACCAATGAAGTTGATGGATTTAGTGGTCTAATTGTTTTCCCTTAACTTTTTTCAATGAACTAACCATTAAATGTGTAGTAACGTTTGGTAGGTTTGTGAAAATTTCAAAAGACCCATTGCAATTAATGGTAGAAATAGGGTTAGATAGTAGATAATTATATGTATGTGGTTAAATAATAAGTATTTTATCATGTTGATATGTCATAATATTTTTTGATTACTTAGGTAGGCTAAGTAATAAGTAATAGGTATTATGTACATAGGTTATTTAGTAATAGGTACTTCATTGTGTTGAATGAAATAATGTTTTGTTTAATTAATTAAGTAGGTTAGATAATTAATCAATTAATAAGTTATAGGTTAAAAGGTAGTAAACAAGATGTATGTGGGCTAAAAAGTAAATATTTTATCGTGTTGATATGTGATAATGTTTTTGTATTAATTATTTAATTAATTAAGTTATGTAGTTTATTTATCAAATAGATTAGGGTTTAGGGTTTATGTGTAAATTAATTAATTAGATAGGTTATGCAAATAATCTGTTAAATATGCAATGAGTAGGATTGGTGGTAGCTAGTAAATAGTTAATAGGTCATATGTATGTGGGTTAAATAATAGGTACTTTATCATGTTGATATGTGATTTTTAAAATTAGTTATTTAATTAAATAGGTAATGTAATTTTTTTATCCAATAAATTAGGCAGTAAAAGGAATTCACGACCCATTTATGAACATTATATAGTGAATATGTTATATATCATACATCCAAATTAAATTTTTTTGGTACAATTATGATCTATTATAAGAAATTTTTTATAATATAAATTTTAAAATCAAATAAAATCTTGGGATGTGAAAAATAATAATTTATTTTTACATAAATTTTTTATCATAATTTTGAGATATTATATGTGTAAACATAATAACATTTATAGTTCCATAAAATCAATTAATTATATGACATTAATTAATATTTAAAAGATAAAAATGATATCTAAATTAATCTTTTACATCAGAATAATATGGCTAATGTGAGAGCTTTTATTATATTTCTATTAGAATTTATTTATCATCCATTTATAAATATTATATAAACTATAAATCACACATTAAATTAAATTTTATTGGTAAATTTATGTTATATCAAAAGGAAAATTATGTAATATAATTTTTAGAATCAAATGAAGGTTTAAAATGTGAAAGATATATTTTTACTCATTATTATATTATCCATTTATAAAGCATATGATTGAATTTTCCACAAAATGGTCATTGAAATTGTATTCAATAACAAAATTCAAATATTTTTCTTTTCAAATCAGTTTATAATTTTAAGAGAAAAAAAATGTGTGTGTGTACATTATTGAAAAAAATTTAAGTTTAAACTTTGATATTGTCATTTGGACAAAATTTTAATAAGATATCAAAGATCAAAAATGATGTTTTGTGTAATGTTTTAAATGAAGTAGGTTAAATAAAATGCACATTACTATTTTGTCACAACAAATCATGGGTGGCTTGGTGGTAAAGGAGTTGACCTCCATCCTTGGGCTTTAAAGTTCAATCCCCACAAATGGCATGGATTATGGTCAACGATGGGCGTTGACCAAATATTCCCTACCTACTAAGTGTACTTAGGTTAGGTGCCTTCTAAATGAACTTAAGTAGGCACAATAGGTAGCTTACCTAACAACCTGAAATAGTTAGTTATATTTTAATATCTAAATAATAAATATTTAAATAAATATAAGTGATGTGATTACATTATTTAGTCATAAAATTAGTCACAAAATGATGATGTGAGGTAAGCCAATTTGGATGGATGGAAAGTTCATGTAAGTTACATCTTTATGTGATTGTCATTGCAACTTGGTGCCATGTATTGTCTTTTGCAATTAAAATTTTATGCGACTTGTCGAAAGTAACTAAACCTTATAACAAGTCACATGTGGTAATTACAACTAAAAATTAGTCAGTAATCCAATTGTTTATTTGCAAATTCCTTTTAGTGAATTGGATGAATATCGGCCCCAACCCATTTGATGTTCTTCATGAACACTTTAGAAATATAGGTGAATCAAATTTGAATTTTTATTCTATTGGTCTGAAATTTGGACCACAAGTACATTAAAAAGGTTTTTAGTTCATGCAATTTGCAAAATTGAAAAAAAAATCAAAATCAAAAAATATTCAATTTTGTTCTTATATAGAAAAATGCAAAAAATCTTGCAAAAAACCCATTTTGGATATATATATAGGTGTATTAGATTTGAGATTTTTTTCAATTAATTTAAAATTTGAACCACAAATGTAGGGAATTACTTAACTTGTATAATTATAATGTTGTTTGTTACTATAGTGGTTTAATAATCAAAATAAATGTCTACTTTCATTTGTAAGTGTCTGATTGGGTGAAAATCCTTTAAGGTGTATCACACAAGACGAAAAGGGCCTAGTCCTAACTGCAATCCTTTTTTACCCTATATTTTGATCCCCATAAAAAATAATGAGTCAAAAGTTGTCAAAATTTTCAGAAGGACTATGTTTTAAACCATTACAATTTTAGATTCCATCATAATCATCCATAAATGTATTTTTACATGGTAAAAAAGGACTAGGTAAAAAAGACAGAAAAGGGTGACATTGTGACAAGATTTTGATACACCTTAAAAAATTTAGACCTAATTATGTAGTCTACTTGTTCTACTTGTGTCCTATTGAAAACTAGACCATGAGTACTTGCAAAGCATTTGCTTAACTTGTATAACTTTTATTACTTGTTACTGTTTTACTTGATTAGTCAAGCTTATTGTGTACTTGCATTTGTAGTTATTTAGTTATGAAGACTAATTGTCCTACTTGTGTCTTGTAAAAATCTAGGGCATGGATACTTGCACATGGGGTTGTTATACTTGTTTTATTTCTGATGTTACTTGTTGTATTAGAAGGCTCACAATTTCTTACTTGTTACAAATGGTGTTCCCTTGATTTGTACATGTCAAATTATATCATGTACTTTCATGACCTTTAATGCTTATACTTGGATGTAGCCTTTTGTAATTACAAGACCTTCTACATATACTTGTTACAATATTCATGCATAGTTGTGTATTTGGTTTCTAGGACCAATGTAAATTGAAAACCCTTAGATTTGATGGAATTTGATGCATAGCTAATGACATGGTTTTTTATTGTAATTTCTTTGAATAATTGGAATTCTATCAAGGACCATCCTAGCTACCAAATTGGGCTATGAACATTTGAAAATTTAAAGCCAAACCATGTGAGGAGACTTAAAGAACGAAATACATGCTTGTGCAAGTGCCGTGTTGAAATGGTAGAACTAATGCATGGATTTAGCAATATATGATCTATAGCCAAAGGAATACATGGTCAAGATTGTAGTTTTGCTTATGATGTTTGATAAAGTTATCTTCCTATTCAATGTAATGTAGACTATTGCCAATTTTCAGGCCTTACTGATATGTGGACCTCAATCCTATACCCTTTTCAACATTCATAGTGGCGTGATTCAAAATGTTTGGTAGGTACTTGTGCAAAATGTGGCATTGACATGTTCATCACATGTCCTAAGGAAGAGTCCATGTTGTGTTTAAAATTGATGCAATGGAAATGTTATGAGTTAGTTGTACATGGGAAGACACAGGCTAGGGAGGATTGTAAGGTGCTACAACTACAATATAAGGAAACCACAACAAAATGCTTCTTGGATTATTTAAAACCCAAGTTGTCAAAATTCATTCTTCACAACTATGTGGCCCATTCCAAAAGGAATAATGGAAGATTTGCTTTTAAAACTTTCTAGAAACATCTATCATGTTTGTTGTGGATTTTGTAGAAAACTACATGTTCCACTTCTACAACGAAGTACGCAAAAGATGCATTGGCACTCAATTCAATTGACAATATTAATTCATATTTGTTATAGGTGGAACCCAAACTATATCACTAGTCAAAATTATGGAGAAATGTTTTTTTACTGAATACCATTATTACATATTAGATGACATGGAACATGACACACTCTTTGTTTAACACTGTTTTGGACTTCATTGGACCCACCTTATTACCCATGAGATCTACCCAAACGAACATTTGGTATGGTCAGATGGTTATGTGGCACAATTTAAGTTGAAACATATATGGTTTCATGTTGCCACATATTTACCATTTTAGCCCAAATCTTTCTATCTTGATTATAAGGGATGTACATTTGTAATTCCTACCTAGGTGCATGTTGAGTGAATATGTATTTAGGATAGGTAGGTACTTGATGGTTTTGAATGGTTATTAGTGTAGGTATCAATCCAAAACAAGAGATGCCATTCACTTGGGTTGGTTGTAAAATGGTATGGTCATATTTTGGGTCTAGACATGGCAAAGGAGTGCATGATGGTGTAGGAGCAATCTTTGATCAAAAAATTAGAAAAGAGCAACTCAACATGGATGCCAAGAGATTTCAAAGTGTTGCTTATGCGGTTTCATTTTATGAGAGGAGGCAAATGGAAAAACACCTTGCTTACCCTAATGCTAGAAGACAAGTCTTTCGTTTTTTCCATTTGGTTAAACCTGAATATGTAAATAGGAGCACATTGTGGGATTACAAAAACATTGCATGAACATGTTTTCTACATTCAATGGTTTCAACGTCCCATAGAAATGTCACTTTGTTGAAACTATGAGACCTCGCATGTTACATTTGAAATTTGAAATAATAATGCATGGCAACATTGAATTTGGAAAATGGTGTAGGTGTCATGACTTACAATGGGTTGGGAAATGGTTTTCTAACAAGTCCGAGACATCATGCAAAACATAGACAACTCCAATCTTGACTTAAATGACTTGGACACAAATGATGAAGATTTTGAAAGTGAAGCAGCAAAAGTGGAGGTGGGGGACAACTTTATAGTAATCTCTAAAGAATTGGAGAATGGTGATCCCGTTTATGTGGTTTTATGTGATTAGGCATTATATCCATGTGAAACAACATTGAGGATGATTGGGGGAATATTTGGTATGAGGGCAACATGCTTTTATACGGTGTATGGTACCACCATGTATTTGGTCAATGAGGTTGGAATACCTCATATAGACTATTACATGGTTCTTTTTCGGCATATGCATACTCTCATTTGGTCGTCAAATCAAAATTCCCAATGTTACCTACTACCACAAGGAAGGGGCTTCCAAGGTTTTTAATCCTTATAGAAGTCAGGAGAACTTGATAGCAACAATAGAAAAACGAGGAAACTATGTAGAATTTTGTGTTAAGTGACAGTATTTTGCTACCTTTGATGAAATTGTTATAAATCTCAATTTATATAAGGTTCCAATTTGAACATTTTGAAGGAAGAGATCAAAAGAGTGGGAGATTTTTGCCTTTAGGGTTAAAATTCAAGTGCATTGGGACTGGGGGGAACTAACATAGCTCCACTTATTCAAGGTGATATTAGAAATGCCGGAACATAATCTCAGTTCATGGAGGCCAAATATTCCAAGGTTGTGGCATGTCTCCAACATGTTCAAGCACTTGTATGTTTTGCAAAGATTCTTGCATTTGAAGAGGAGCACTATGAGGTACTATCCAAGGTTGGTTATATCAACACAAAAATATTAGAGAAGAAGCTCAACTTCTAGATGATGCCACAAAACAGAATGCATCCCTAGACATAATTACAATGTCTATGGAGTGGCAACAATTTGATAGTTTCTACTCCTAAACCTATCTAGAGTAGCATTTGTTTTGGACTAGAGAACCTTTGACCATTACAATTCCAAAATGCCTTCTTCAAGTAACCATTTCTTTCATTGCAGATCGATGTTGTCTTGGCATCTTGTGGCCTTGTGTGCGTACCATGCTTGTTGCCTAGATGGTTTCTACTTGTAGATTTCTCAAATGTGTGGGCATGCTTCCTATGGTGCAAGTTTTGAACTTGATGGTTAACAAAGTATTGGGTTCAAGATCATGACAAACCCCTAAGCCGCTTACATTGGAAGGTTTATGTTTTCAAGCTTCCTTGTCCTACACTTTTTGGACGGGCTCATTAAAAGTAATTTGATGTTTATGCTTTGAGAAGGTCTCACTAATGTAACTTGGGTTGTGCTTGATGTAGTGCCAAAGGATTGCAACTTGGTGGTTGAAAAGTTTGCATTGCCGAATGAATTCAATGCAAATGATGGCCTTGCAGAGACCTGCATCTAAGAAGGACCACTAATAATTTTGGTCTTCTTCAAGCCTTTGTATGTGTAAGGATCTATAGCCATTTGGATCACAATAGACAAGGAGAGTCAAAATTCAAAAATTCATTTGCCAATTATGTTGGGTGCTAGTCTTTTTTTTTCTTTTTAGGCAAAAAATCTCCAAAAGGCAACATCCTTTTTCTTAAAACAATATTTTGTCACAAGTGTTCTTTTTCTAAACACATTAAAAAAAATCATAAATTACTTTTTTCAAGAAAGTATAGCTATAGTAATAATTACTACTAACTACACCTTTGAAGAGACCTCTAAAAATATGTCCCAAGAGTAGTTTAAAATTGTTTAGGGATTCTCGTCACCCTAGATATCCAGTGGCCGGTGCACTAGTGGGTGCTGGAACTTCACTCTGGCCTTCATACTTCATACCTACCTGAGACATGGTAGGTAGGTAGTCCGGAAAATAGCTGGAGACAGGAGAGATGCTAGGAGCCTTTAAATTGTTTTTCAAAATGGCTAAAAATAAGTGTTTTTATGGTTTTAAAAAAAAGATTCCTATCAGATTTTCAACAATTTTTTAATAATAAATCGCCATATTTCTCTGATTCTCTAGTTTAGCCAAATTTTTGAAAGTTGCTTTCAAAGGATATAATTCATAGCCAAATTTGGCTAAATCTTCTTGTGGATGATTACTAGTTTAGCCACATCACAAAATTGAAAAATAAAAACCCCACTGCACCAGGGTTTTTTTTTTTTTTTTTTGCCCCCCAAATTCCTCAAGTATGTACTAGTTCTGCTGGTGAGAATTCGCAGCATTAATTAGCATTAAACGGCGACTGCCCTAGGTGGGGTGAAGAATTTTTGCAAAAAGTGCGGCTACAAGTGACGACCTAGGAGGTATGTAGGTTTAGATATGGCTCATTTAATTATTTTTATCTCGAAAAATGGCAAATCCTAAAAATCACCAAAAAATTCATTTTCTGAACAAACAATTGGCCAAAAACAAAAAAACACCGCTCCGCTCGCGGGCGAGACGACGACGGACGGCAACGTACGTCTGGCGGGGCATTCTTCGTTGACGATGAACCCACCCACCTCTCTGCCTCCCTCCCCCCCTCCCTCCCTCCCTCGCGCTCCCCTTTGTATGTTGTCGTCTTCGGCTGCAGCAAGCTGCATCTCTGAGAGGCCCCTGGCCCCGCTCCGCTTGTAGCATACAAAAAAAATCAATAGACGGAGTAGGAGGAGGAGGAGGAGAAGGAGGAAGGGGGGGAATGAATTGTTGTATAGAAAGGAAGGCGCATTCATGAATGTGGTTGTGTGTGTGTCTTTTGCTTGTGAGAATCTTTCTTGTTGCTGCTTTTAGGGTTTTGGTTGGTGCACCCGGAAACCTAGGCTTTGTGCAGTCAGGGAAAGATTTGTCTGAGATGTGTTGGCTAATAAGCAGGTGCTGGTTCTTGGCCATTTCTTAGTGCCCGATTGAGAGAGAGAGAGAGCGCGAGAGGATTTATCGACGTTGGCATGATGGCTTTAGCGATTCGTGTCGCCGTTGGTGTTTCGAGGATCGATCACCGCTTTTGAAGTCTCTGAGGTTTCGTATATATTGTGATTTTGCTTCTCTTGCCTCATCCCTTCGAACCCCAGTCGGCAACAGAGAATTTTGGCTTAAATATTCAGTCTGTCAGTCAGGCGGAGGCTATGTCTGCAAGGATGATGGTGATGATGATGCAGGTTCGGTGTGGGATAGTTCTTTGATATCCCTTTCCAGCTCTCTCTATTGGCTTTGTTTTTTTTTGGCAATGGCAGACTTGTAAATATCGTTCATTGCGGGATCAGGTGGAACAAGGAGACTGGTTGGACGCATAAGCAAACTTTATGTTTGTTTTACGAGAATATATTGCAAATGCTGTGGTGGTTGGAAGGGCACTACCGGAAAGGAGTGTTGTGGTGCTAGGGTTTGCGCATTTTTGTGCTGTTGTTGTGCGTGAGCAGGAGCTGAATCAGATAGGGTTGTGGTTGGTTAGTCAGTGATGGTTTTCAAGTTTAAGCGCGTGATCCAGCGTGGTAACAAGGGTTCCAAAGCAGGCAACAGCCATGATACGGCTTCCATGCCTTCTACAGCACCTGGAGGGGGATCGACCTCAGCCCCTGCAATGGCTGCTCCACAGCCACTGGCCACCAAGGCTGGCACATATGCAGCAGCTGGAAGCAGAGCAGCGGCTGTACCTGCTACTCGGACTACTGCACCACCAGTACAAGCTGCTGCTGCTGCTGCTCTGGCAACACGCTATGCACCAGTAAAAGAGAAGTTGGCAAATGGCAGTTTTGAAGCACTCCCATTATTTCGAGATGTGCCAAGTTCAGAAAGACAGAACCTGTTCATTAGGAAGCTTAACCTGTGCTGCTATATATTTGATTTTACAGATCCCACAAAGAATGTAAAAGAGAAGGAAATCAAACGCCAGACACTGCTGGAGTTAGTGGACTATGTAACCTCAGGAACAGGCAAGTTCACTGAAGCTGTGTTTGAGGACATCAGTAAAATGTTGGTGGCAAATCTGTTCCGCACCCTGCCCCCTTCATCTCATGAAAACACTGGCTCTGACAACTTTGACCCCGAAGAAGAAGAGCCTACCATGGAGCCTGCTTGGCCACATCTGCAAATTGTTTATGAGTTTCTGTTGCGTTATGTCGTGTCCTCTGAAACTGATGCAAAGCTTGCAAAGAGGTACATTGACCAGTCATTTGTGCTCAGACTTTTGGACTTGTTTGACTCAGAGGATCCAAGAGAAAGAGAGTACCTGAAAACCATACTGCACCGTATTTATGGGAAATTCATGGTTCACCGCCCCTTTATCCGCAAGGCAATTAACAACATCTTCTATCAGTTCATTTTTGAGACTGAAAAGCACAATGGTGTGGCTGAGCTGCTGGAGATTCTCGGCAGCATCATCAATGGGTTTGCTCTGCCTCTCAAAGAAGAGCACAAGCTTTTCTTGGCCCGAGCATTGATCCCCTTGCATAAACCAAAATGTGTGTCAATGTATCACCAGCAGCTCTCCTATTGTATTATTCAGTTTGTGGAAAAGGACTATAAACTTGCAGACACTGTTATCATGGGCCTGCTCAAGTATTGGCCTGTCACAAACAGCCAAAAGGAGGTCTTGTTTCTTGGAGAGCTGGAAGAGGTGTTGGAGGCAACCCAGGCTGCAGAATTTCAACGGTGCATGGTTCCATTGTTCCGACAATTCAGTCGCTGCCTCAATAGCTCACACTTCCAGGTGAATCCCAATTCAATTCTGGCCAATTGTTAGTATGTGTTTCCATTGACTCATGTATTGGCTCCAGATGATCATCTCTGTCTAGTCTGTATTCCCCCATGTAGGTGGGTTTACCTTCACAGGCTTCAATTGAAGCTTACAACCCTCACAGGTTCATGGTGCAGGACACCTGAACCTGTACCCTCTATGCAGACCTCTCTATGCCTTAGGCTTAGATGTTTGCTTTTACAGGTACAAGCTAAAATAAATTGAAGCTTACAACCCTCACAAGGTTGTTGTAGCTTGATTGAGGATACTAGAGTTTTTTTGGTAGTGATGGCTCTCAAGGGGTAGCCTACATCATAACTGAGTCTTCCTCCTGCTTCTAAAAATGTAACAGAAACTCAGGATGCAGATTTTTTTATTTTGGTTGCCTGAAATTTTGGGCAGATTATTATGTACCCACTTGTGGGAGCTGATGAAATCAGTGGGTAGTCATGGCAGCTCCTCACTGCTATTCATGATGAAGGTGATGGTCTGTCACTTTGTGAGCGACTCTCATGAGGTTATGACTGCACTCATTGTCGTGTTACCTATAATTGTTGTTGTGGAGATTTCTCTGCAACTTCATCAAGCTTTTTTCTAGTGGCTTTAGCGGATGTTCTGCATCCAAGTAGTCACCAGTGGTGTGCTTAAAGGATATGTTCAGGGTGCAGGAGGCCCCAACTACTACCCTATATATAGGCCTTTATGTCTTTGAGGCATAGATGCTTGCATATACAGGGACATGCTAAAATGAAATAAAAGCTCTTTCCTTCAGAAGCTTGTTGCAGCTTGAATGAGGATACTGTTGACTTTTTTGATTAGCAATGTCTCTTGAGTGCTAGCC
>Ga0209611_10000893_pt1 | contig 48132 bp, 24 predicted proteins | sample S1TSphgellanicum_3_FD_187693 | JGI IMG/M metagenome (GOLD analysis project Ga0209611, IMG submission 187693) | Host-associated microbial communities from peat moss isolated from Minnesota, USA - S1T2_Fc - Sphagnum magellanicum MG (SPAdes) (version 2) | ecosystem: Host-associated > Plants > Peat...
TTGCAGTCTGCAAAGTACAAAGCTCTACTTGAAAAGAACCATAATCTTTCAGAGCAGGTGGGACCATTGTGCCCATTTATGTTCCAATCTAATTTGAACTTCATCTCTCTCATTTACAAGAGATTTACAGGCATATGGAGGAATATATGGTCTTTTAGGGCTATTCACTGAGGTGGCTATACAAACAGGGTGTCAGTGATTTTACTGAAATTAATTACTTTGTTGTGCAGGCCTCTTTCCATGCTGCAAATAACAAGAGGGAGCTGCTATCTTCAACAAAACAAGACTGTGAAATACAATTGATGCCAATGGCACCATATGGAAGACTGCCATTGTCCCAATCTTGGCAGGCATTTACTTTGGCCCAAGTCACAGCTTCCAATAGAGCTTCAGCAGGAGTTGATGAGGGCCTTTGATCATATTGTAGTTCAGTGGTTGTTGCAGCTACCATGGCAGCAACTGCGGCACTCAATACCGAAATCAACTAGGATGTGTGGAGGGTGACTATGTATTTTGTGTTGCCTTTTCTGGCAAAACCATCTGGCTCATCATATAGTGCTCAGCAATCCACAGTTCCTAGCATTTCAGCTGCCATTCCTACCATACAATAAACTTCTTGGCCTCCAAGATTTTTAGAAATTACTGATGCATCAATTGATGGACAGACTGAAACTAGTAAACCTTGCATGGGACTCAATAGTAGAAGAAGGATGTTTTGTGCTCACAATTGGAAGGTGCAATATTGAGGCTAGAGGAACACATTGTAGCATCCAAGTTTCAATCAGGCGGAAATGTGAGAATGGTAGTTTATGCATTCCCTCAATCCTTGCCTGTATCCTTACCTCTTACAGGCATGATGGAGCCAAGCTTTGCAGCAAGAGATAGGCCTAGGGTGTATTCATTGGTGGATTTGGTGTGGCAAAAAGTGCAAAAAAAGGCGGCAATTATGCCAGCACCTGCAAGAGGTGTGAGTAGTCGGCTACGCTCTAATATTGGTGCAGGGGTGGGGAATGTACGAGAGAAGGCATGGCAACAGGTAAGTTAATACCAACATGCTCTTAAGTTTCTATAGTTCATAACTAGGGAACACAAATGCCTTGTTTGACACAATGTTGTAATAAAAATTTGTTCCATTTTCCTAAATTGGTTGCTCATGGTAAATTAAATGAAGGTTCTTTATTGGCGTTGATGTGCAGTTTAAAGTAGGGGAAGCAATTGTCTTATGTAACCTTGATGTTGAGGTTATAACAAAGGGGCTGATAACATGGGTTGGAGGACAAGGATGTGTCCACCATGGGGTGCCAATCAAGGAGTCATGGTTCCGAGTCCAGTTAGGTGAAATTGTGGCAGGTAAAGGCAACACCCCATTGTTGGTGCCAAATGAGAACGATGATCCCCCACAATGTGTATTAAAGGATGTAATAGGTTCAAGCACTATATGGGAAGGTCGTTTAATGCGAAAGCATGCTTAAGTTAGGGGCACTATCGGTCGGGAGCTAGTTGATTTTTGAATCCTAAAACCCTAATGAGTAGTTACGGCCTTTTTTGGGTGTCAATGATATTTTAGACATTGTATGGTTTAATAGACCTGATAGTGATGGACTCATGGTTGTTGTAATTGGAATAATGGCCATTAAACCCCATTGGATGGAATTTCAATGTTATTACAAAGGGTAATTTTTTGGTTAAGTAATTGCAGATTTTTTACATGCAAAATTGCAAATCATAGATTGATGTGTGTAATATTTATTGGTTGATTTTTTAGCATTAGTGGAGTATAATAGAAAAGTGATATGTATAATGTACATTAGTTAAAGTAGGTGTAGGTGTGTAAGGAACCCCAATATGGGCAAGGCAGTGGTTAATGCTACTAATCTAGTTGCACATATAATTATAGTGGCACACCTTAACCTTAAAACTAACAATGACAAAAGTTGCATGCCATGGGCCAGTAGTTGCATTTGGAATTAAATCTAATAGTTGTTGTGCTACCATGTGGCACATTATAAATGATATGATGAAAACCCTAAATCCTAACCCTAACCTTAACACCTGTAAAGTGGGACCATGTGACACGTGGTGATTCAAACTCTCAAAATACTAACTGCATTTGCAACTACATCGTGCGGTCACTAGGTTGCCATATGGCATGATCCTGATAATTCAAGGGGTGCTAAACCCTATAACCTTAACCTTAATCTTCCCCACGTGTACAATGACATAACATGGTTGATCAAGCCTTAAACCCAACACGTGTCCCCACCATAACGACTACGATTTGGACGGTCTAGATTAATTAAAGTAATTCTTAAAATTAAATATTTAATTACAAAATAAAAGTACACGTGTTCGCATAGAATTGGGTTAGCTAATTAACATGTAATGCAATGGGAACACAACCCCTATAGTTGCATGTAGTCGCACTTACAACTGTTAGTTTAGAATATGGGTGGATGAAACCGTATAACCCAATTGTATGTACTCGTCATATACAGACTGTCAGATGCAACTGCAATTTTCTTGCAACTTGTCTTAGGCAACTGGGCTAATTTTCAATTGCAAATGTCGGTTGCAACTGAAAACCAGTTGCATAAAACAGTTACAGAATGGTGTTTTTCTAGTAGTGTTACCATCCATGTAGAGACCATGGAGGCTTACACATTGTGGTGGAATGGGGGGACTCCATTATGGATAATCAAACCTTATTACAACAAGTGGGGCAAAATATGGAAAGCTGAACATGACTTGTCACCTTTAAGTGAATTCATGTGAAGTTAACATGGGCATTCATAAATATTATGAATGCAATACATCATTCTGAAATTTTGCACAACTTGCCCAAGGATACATCATGTTGCATTTTTTGTCAAACAAACTAAATGTTGTGTACATAGGGGTGTAAACAAGATAACATGAATCACACTACTTTTGTGACTGTTTTTTGGGAAATATTCCTAGAATATTCTTGAATTTTTAAAAAATTCATACTATTTTATTAAGATTTAAGGTAAAAATTTGGGAAAAAAATCCATTAAAAAAAATTCAAATCCATTTACAAGTCATTTTACTGCTTAAAAACAAGCGTTACAATGTTTAATGAGTGTTTTTTATTATTTTTTACTCATTTGATTAATCTCAAATTAATTCACATGTTCTCATGATATATTAAAAATATGACTATATAAAAAAATCTTACAATTTCAACATCAAATTAAATTACAACTTTAAAACATGAAAAAACCAAACAAACATTACCCTTGTTATAGTACATGTTATTGTGCTTACATCCACATGCATTTACGATTGGGGGGTGAAAACATGAAAAAACCCAAGGTTAAAGTCTTTTCCAAGGACTCCATTTTCCATGTGGCAATTTTTTATTGGTTTATACTACATTTTTCACATAATTTTAAAAATTGAATATCAAAATTGAGGCCAAATATGACTTATAACAAACTCAATTTTTTTGCATCAAACCTTACATTGTAGTCAAATCTATAAGTTTACTTTGAACCAAATTACAAATTCAAAACTATAATAATGTAAAAGGACATTCGAGTATTAAAATCTAAAACAACATATGTATTTTTATTTTTTGAATGTTTTGAACACATGGATCCCTTCTTGTGAAATATATTAAAGTTTACAAAAAAATTATAACGATTTGGTGAACTTTTGATAAGGGAAAAGGACTTTTGATATAAAAAACCACCTATCCACATGTTTTTTTTAATGTTTTAAACATATAAAAGTACTCTTGAAACATGGTGAATTTTCATGAATTTTTTGTAGTTGCAACTTTGAAAGTATAAGAACTTATTTCAAAAATGAAATAATTTTTTTAATATATAATGTTCGCATGGTGATTTTTCAAATTTTCAAAAACAATTTTTAAGGACTATCCACACATTACTTTGCTCTTTTTTTCCTACTTTCACCTTGGGGTGAAATTAAGCGCTTGCAAAGGTGACACCATCATTGTGTGCGTTTACAAGGAGCAAAATGCCATTAACACAAAGAAAAAACATTGGTAGGTGGCCTTAGAATTTTTTTTGTTTATAATGAATTAGGAACTATAAATTCTCCTCAACAAATGGCCATGCAACACCAAACAACTTTGAGGTCTAAAACATATTTGGTGGGTAATCTGGCAAATGTCATATGGGGTGAACATTGGGATGCAAAATAATTTGTGGATAATTCAACCAAGATGCATTTGGGAAAATGATCCATGACATGTATGAGCTGAATCTAAAGGCACAAAGAACTATTCAACACGTTGTGCGCACATTGATGGGGCCTCTATACAATTGGACTACATTTGATGAATGTTATCAAAGGCAACCATAAATAATTTGTAGTTGCTACATATGGAATTTGGTGTAATTTGCATGATTTTTCCAAAATGACATGTTTTGGACTTGTGAATTTTATGAAACCCAATTTTGCTAAGAAATCATGTTGTCATGTGTGATCATATTTGAAATGTATGAATCCATCCTCTTTACACATTTGAAATTTGTGGATTTATGTTCCATAATGATGAAATCTTTTATGTAAACATAAAATACAATGATCATTTACAATATTACACAAGTATTACCATTCATTGTTTGTATTTTTGAATTATGGATGATTGAACTTTTCATTCATAATGTGCTTCAATAAATGCTTTCATATAATTGATAGCCATCAAGCAATGAAAAAAAATAATAGAAATTCATTTGAAGTAATATTTTTTAATGCAAATACAAACCATTCACTCTTTAGACTTTTGTTTTGATTTTTTTTTCAATTGCGGGGACTTATATTGTACCCAAATTACATTATAGATTTTTCTTATTGAAATTATTCTAGCAAGTAAAAAATGTATTTTAATTTTCCAATTTTCTTTGGACAATTTTTTTTTTGAAATAACCAAAAAACATTGGATGAAAACACTTGGACAACCCTTGTTATGTATCGTTAAAAGGGCCATTGTATGGTAATCAATCATGTTGGAGGCCAAAAATAATGCCAACCCAAAATGGTTGTTCACAATGGAAAAGCTAGTGACCAAAAATTCAATGACAAAAAATGTGACAACCAAAAATGTGGTGATCCGAAGCTAGGGATTGAAAGCTAGTGATTGACGTTGTGGCAATTGAAAACGTGTGGCTACCAAAAACGTTAGCCACCAAATTCTTGTGAGGACCGAAAATCTAACAATTGAATTCATGTGGTGACCAAAAACTTGACGAATGAATCCTATGCCAATCAAAAGGCCTTTTAGTCACCACAAGGTTTATGATGACCAAAATGGGTTTAATTTGGATTGTTCGTAAGTGTACCCCCAACAACTCGAAATGGCCTTTGACCTAGGTTAACCTATGTTGACCTAGGCTAACCTTAGACTAACATTACACAAGGGTGCGAATGCATTTAGATGCGTTTGTCACGTTGTGATGGACACATGAATGCAATGACAACCCCAATCGAGGTGAAGATGAATACGATTAAAAGCCTTCCCCTACTAACATCAAGAATTTATTATGAAATATATATCAATTGGGTGTAATCATAGTCAAAGGAACGAAGGGTGCCGAGGAAAAAATAATTTTCCACAAACTGCATGTGACATGTCACATTCATGTCTTGGTTTATAATCCTAAATTTTGTGTTTTTCATACCGAATTTGCCACTATCTATTAACTATAAATGCCTTTTGACTACATATTGATCCTATATCATTTATATTATGCATTCATACTTTTTACCACATAAAAATGGATGACTTTAAAATGAATGAATAAAATAACTTTTATTAAATCTTCAAAATTCATAACTTTTGGTGCATAAAACACATTTGAACCAAATGCATTCAAATATGTCATAAAAATGAAACTCATCAATTTCATCCTTTTGCTTTTTTGGTCACCCATGTTAAAATCCTCTCCAATTTTGGTAAGGAATGTTGCACATTTGATGGGTCAAAAGGACATTTTAAAAAATAATTGTTCATTCAAGAAATTTGAATGTAAAAATGTAAAAGGATTCTTGGTTTGTATCAAATTTTCAACATTCAAACTTTGCAAATAATAAGTCTATTCCAAAAATATATATTCACAATGCATATTCACAATGCATATTATTGTGCTCCCTTAGTGTTTTTCCAAAACTACAAAAGTTGAGTTTTAAGTAATGTCCACCTTCTTAGGCAATGCCTTTTATTGTATTTTCCCCCATTTTGAAAACATCACCAAATTACTATTGCTTTATTTTATTGTATAATTGTGAGGATTAATAGCTTCTACTTTACCATCCTTGGACCTTGTATACATCAAATCTTTATTGGTGGACATGTCATTTCAACAAATATAGATATATGGTTTGTAAAACGTTGTGGCATATTATGAATAAGTGTTAATTAACATTTGACAACTATTTCCTTAGTTTTTTTTGCTAAGCCAAAGGGGAATTACATATGAATAACCTCATGTCAAAGGCTCCAAACAAAGGAATAGGAGCCATTCTAGGACATAACCATTATTTAATTTTTCATTGTGATAATGAAACTTAACTTGATGTTGAAATTTTGGTTAGGTTTATACAACAATATTCTTAATCTATTATGAATATTTGGATAAGTTTGAAATGAATCTAATGATTATGAAGTCGCTTAAAAAAATCTATATCCAATGATGTTCATTATTTCAAGGACTTTTAAAAGGACTTGAATTGTATTAAAATGAAAAAAATATGAGAAATTTGTAAAATGCACCTTTACATAATAATATAATGCAACATTTTTTTGGGTTGTAAAAATGAACAATTTAAGTCTATTCTTAAATCATGATTTTTAAAATTTGCAAAATATTATCCTTTTAAAACTCAATGAATATGTGGGCAAGTGGCTCCTATTACCAAGTTTGAACCCCAAAATTTTTTTTTGAATTTTTTTATTTCCATTTTTTCAAAATTTTCAAATGCATAATGGGTTTGATATATATATGTCCTAGTAAATAATGCAATTTTAAAATATGTTGTTTTGCTTTCAAACCTCTATTTAGTCCAATGTAAAGGTTAGACTTACTTTCAATGATAATGTCAAGATGATGAAATAAGGAAATTTAACAATATGTCATGAACATAATAAAGTAATGAAAAATAAATTTGGACTAAACAACACAACAATAATCTAGATGGAAACCATTGGAAGTAGTGATGAAAAATTTGGTCCCATATAGGAACACAATGTTTTTAATGGATGCTACAAATTTCATAAATATTTATTTTAAAATTATAAATAATGAATTAACAATCTTTATTAGAAAGTAAATTCTTACACAAAATTTTTAAAAATTATTATTCAACTAATTACATTACTTACTGTATAATTACATTTATTGTTGTAAAAATAATTATAGGTCAAGTAATTTTTTCACTTGGTAATTATTAACTATAAATACAATAATTTGTTAAACATAACATTAATTTTCATAATTACTGTAAAATTACTATAAAATATCTATCATAGATGATTAATCACAAATTTTTTAAAGATAATATTATTATATAATAATTCATGAAATTAAAATAAGTAAAATAATTATTTTAACTACACTATAATTTTTCCAAAATTTTAATTTAGGTTTGAAGTTATAAATTAAAGAGTGTCAATAATTATGTTCAATTAGAAAATAATTTTGCACATACTAATTAATTCTTATCTTAAGTAATTACAATGATTTTAAAGTAATGTCACATTAATTTAATTAATTAATTTCTTTTAATATAAGAATATAAATTATATAATATAAAAATCTATGTTATAACAATAATTATTTAGTGTCACTTAGATTTAATAAACATAATCATTTATAATTATTTATAAAAGTGATTTATTATGGATAACACTAGTAGAAAAAATCGTTGAAACTCAATCAATAATTTTTTGAATTAAAATATAAATTTAAGATTCCAAAATAGTAAATCAGAATTCAAATATCAATTTTTAGATCAAATAAGTTTTTTGAAGTTAAATAACAAATTTCAGAATTGAAATGTCAATTTTCAGATTGAAATAATAATATTCAAAATTTAAATGTCCATTTCAAGACTCAATTAATAAATTTCTGAGTTGAAATATTAATTTTGAGAGTCCAAAATAATAATTTGGAATTCAAATTTCAACTTTCAAGTCAAATAATTATTTAAAATTAAAATTAAAAACTTCATAAGTTCAAATATCAAATTTCAAGTTCAAATAAAAATTATTTAAAATCAAGGTACTGATTTTTAGACTCAATAAAGTTTTAAAATTGAACTAATAATTTTTAGATTGGAAAATAATAATTTAGAATTCAAATATCAATTTTTAGATCAAATAAGTTTTTTGAATTTAAATAACAATTTTCAGAATTGAAATGTTTATTTTCATATTCAAATAAGAATATTCAAAATTGAAATGTCAATTTTTAGACCCAATTACTAATTTTCAGACTTGAAGTATTAATCTTTAGAATCCAAAATAATAATTTGGAATTTAAATTTCAGGTTCGAATCAAATGATTATGTAAAACTTAAATGAAAATTTTTCAGAGCTGAAATATAAATTCTCATATTCATATAAAAATATTCAAAATTAAAATGTCCAATTTTATGATCAATTAATAATTTTCTGAATTATACTAATTTTTGGATTCGAAAATATTCATTTAGAATTCAAAATCAATTTTTAGATTAAATAAGTATTTTAGAATTTAAATTCAAAATATCATATTCAAATTAAAATTTTCAAATTCAAATATCAAGTTTCAAATTGAAATATATATTTTTAAAATTTAAAATAACAATTTTCATAATTGAAATATCAATTTTCAGATTTGAATAAAAAAATTCAAAGTTCAAATATTAATTTTGAAATTCATTATATGAATAACATACATATGTATGCATATTATATATATATATAATTTTAGTACATACATTAAAATACACCCTTATGTCATTGTAGAATATTTTTAGGATGCAACTAATTTGGTGATTATGGTGATTAATGGGACATATTAACTTATTAATGGATGAAAATAAATGTAAAATTGATGCAACCAATAGGATGAAACTTCTAATAGTTGCATCATAGTTGTGAAAATGACCAAAATAATTGAAAGTTGGTCTTGTAATTGCAAATATTTCCAAATTTAGTCGCTCACGACTACAAGTCGCATGTAATCGTAAATGAAGTGGTTACATTTTGGTTGATTTCTACTAGTGTAAAGAAATGACTGGTATGTTCCAAGCCCTATTTAACCCCCTTAATGAATGCATTCCTTTCTCAACATCCTCCATAGTTTCCTCTAATGTTTCAATTGTCCATTTACCTTTCATGGTTGTTGATTTGGTTTGATTCCTTTTTATAGGTCTAGTTTGATTGATTATTGTTCTAAGGTTGGGGGATAGAATCTCCTTGTGGTATTTTGCATGTTTTGGCAAGTCGGATCGCCACCTACGAGGCATTATTAAATGCATGTTGGTCTTGCTCCTCTTGGCCCAAGCCTTGAACAAGTAGGACATACATGCTTTGATTCAATTAAAGGTACACCTATCTTTTTCTTATACAAAAACCAAGAAATTATGAAGTTTGTCAAGTTAGGATAGGCATGTAAATCCTAAGACTATAGATTTGTTGCATTAGTGATGAGAGCATGGAAATGTGAGGAATCCTTCCACTTTAGTTTGACATCAACTTTGTTTGTGTAGGTTGTTGGAATGAATTGCAAAGTGTAGCTCTGGTGGCCTAGTTGATATGGTCCAACATATTTCTAACCTTTGCGGATAGATTTTTGGATCCGATGGTAATAAACATATTTCTTGAATTGCTAGTTATAAAATCTATCTATGATTCTAATTGTACATCATCTTTCGGATTTGAATTTTGATGGTTTAATTATCTTTCTCTTTCCTTTCCTTGTTTGGATTTGATCTTTTTACTTTAAATCTACCCTTACTCTCACCAATCCCTCTCCTTGTGATACTTGCTTTTTTTTTTTTAACATATCATAAATTTGTAGGCTTGTTCCCACTCTCTTAGACCCCTCCTCTAGTTCTACTTTTGATACTTTTGCAGTTGGAATCAAATTTGTTTTTGGCATATTTCCCCCTTCTCCTTGTTCTACTTGCTTTACTTTTACAGTTGGAACTTGATTTGTCTTTGGTTGATTTCTCCTTGTTCTACTTTTGTAGTTGGAACTTGATTTGTCTTTGGTTGATTTCTCCTTGTTTTACTTTTGTAGTTGGAACTTGATTTGTCTTTGGTTGATTTTTCCTTGCTTTCACATTTCCTTGCCCATGACCTTTTTGACCTTCTATTCCATCTCTCAAAAGCTTAGCATTAGGAAGGAATGAGGAGCTTTAAGAAAAATTGTAACTCATCTTTTACCTAGCTTGCTAAGGAAGACATATTTAGATAATTAAAATGTTGGGAAAAAGAAGGGGGAGTGAGAGGTGTTGTCGATTGCTACTTGCCATGGGTTGGTGTTTTGGAAGGAAATGCAAATTGCACAAAGTGGATGCTCATTTATTGTTAGAGTTTAAGGTGGAAGGCTCAATAACTTTTAGGCTTCTTTGTGCATTGCAAGATTGTCCGGTACTGCACATTAATGAACTATTGCATGCCCTCAAATGGACATAACAACTCCCATAACCAAATGTGCCCCCATCAAATTTGATTAACTACCCTAAAACACCCTATAACCAAATGGCTATATTCTTGTAAAACACCCGTATCACCAAACATAAGCCAGATGCTGGTAGCTAGGGCATTTTTTAATTGGAGCTCTATCCCACCCACCCATCACCAAACATAAGCCTTCCAATGGTAGCCAAGGCATTTTTTATTTGGGGCTCAATCCCATCCATCACCAAACATAAGCCAGGATGTTCGTGGGCAAGGCATTCTTTAATTGGAGCTCACTACCACCCATCACCAAACACAAAACCCAAAATTTCTGAACACAATTGTCCCAGACCGAACGTTTGGTCACACGTAACTTTCTGAACAGTGAACAAAACCCTCATGTTTGCCCATAGTCGGCTCCTCTGATTGATACAAGTCTTTAGTTTTAGGTCATGTTCAGAGATAGGCCGGCTTACCCTACTGAGTTCTGACCTAAAAGATCAGGCTCCCCAATTTGAATCTTGTTGCCAACACTCATTTGTTGCACTTTGCGTTGACCTACTTGCGGTTGCAGATTCGAAGGCAGCGTGAACTCTGGAGTGCAGCTCTCATTGTTTTGGGCGTGTAACCGTCACTAACCAGTAGCCAATTGTAGTAGCACTCCAGATTTCTACATATCCGAAGAGGCTGGCAGACTAGATCCAGTGTAATATATGAAGCACGTGTGACATCCGATCTTTCGCTTCGCATGAGTCGAGAGTACTCTCCACCATGACCTGTCGAAGCTTTTAGCTCCTTCTGGCCCTTGTCCAGCTCACATTGTTTTTGGGGATAATAAGCGAGGGGACAATTGTGGGTCATTTGTCCTTTCAGGTTCTAGTGGGCAAATTGGCGGCTGAACGTAATGTGAAGCTGTACTTTCAGCGCAATCATCACGATATGATGATGTGGGAGTGCATTAGCACTAAGTGACTATTGATACCTTCCATGTCCTTCTGGAAAGATTAAGGTAGGCAACCTAGCTAGATGCAAGAAATCTGTAGTTTTGTCAACAAATTCAAAATCTTGACAAAAAGTACAAAATCAGTTTTTAGCAGTAAGGTGCTAGGTAATCAGTTATCCGTAAGGTACCCCAAACTGGGGGTACTGGGCCTCAGTTTTTTCCAAAATAGAGGGCAATAGACAAAAGTCAAGATGAGAACAGTACACAGGAAAAAAGAGCGGGCCAAACTTGGTTTTCCACCTAAATTCGTCTCCACAGGAGTTTCATTTGGCAGAGTGTTAGATTTGCATTACCTATACTTTATTGCTGTTCATATTCTTAATTAAATCAAAGTCTTTCCAGAATAAAATCTTGCAAATCTTGTGAACTGGCACCCAGTTTCTTTAAACGGTACCCAATTTCGCTCACATTATGGCTACACTCATATTGGGGATGAAACATTGGATTCTAGGGTCAAGCTAGGGCCCAAAGACAGGGTGACTTTAAGGAGAACAAAAAATTACTTATAAGTTTTCACTGTAAAAAAGGGTCCAAGGAGCAGGGTCCAATGAAATTGAGCATTCCTATTGGTCAAGACCTTTAAATCGGTCCCAAGGCCTTTAGACAAAGGTCCAAGACTAAGACAAATCAAATTGTGATTTAGCTTACATGGCATCATTTTGGAGGGAAAATCAATTGGTCCAAACCAAAAAAATAGCTTAAAATAGAGCTCATGATTTGGAGACCAAAGCCTAAGCTAGGGTCCAAGGTTGTTCATTTTTTTGTTTTTTTTTCTCTCTTTTTCACTAAGTATTTTTTACCTTTGTTGCTCAAATTCTGTAAATAGAAGATGCATCTATGGATTGAGGACATTGTTGAGAGCACACCAACTCCCTCATTTTTTGATCAATTCTAAAGTTAACATGGTTGTTTTTTGAATGTTTGCAAGGTGGTTGCTAAAAAGAATGCATTTTCAACTTTTTCAAATGCACAAAATGAAATGAAAAATCATGAAAATATAATAAAATAAAAGATTAATCTAATCCTTTCGCGTGTCAATCAACACATTTTTGATATTGGACCCTCGAATTGGACCCTCAAATCAGACCCCAAGCCTTTAAACAAACTCATTGTCCCTTGAAATTTAAAAAAAAAAGAAAAAGTGAAGAAGGGTCCGATTCAAGGTTCAATTGGCTTCAAATTGGTCCCAGGGCTTTTGGACCATGAACCCTTGTCTAAATGGCCCTTAGTCCTCTTCAGCACTAACTAATTTTCTGGCTAATTAGAACTCAAAATTTGGTTTTGTTATCTCGCAATTATATTGTTATGATACCACCACTGTGTTGAGAGTACAGTTCTAGATCACCGGTACTCTGCCTTTATTGTCTGGATTATACTACAATAATGATTGAGATGAACGGTTTCACTTACCATGAAATGATGAACTACTTTTGCAGCAAAACACAGATCGGCGGCGCGCAGTAACCCGAGATTAGTGAAAGTAATGAGGGTTAGCTAGTTTTTATGGCAGAGGAAAAAAAACGCTTGGTACGTACGTCCCTTTAACCATTACAGAGCTCAGCGTGCCAAACCTTGGAAGAGTAGTCCAAGTCGTGGTAAAACAAGTGGTGGGGTAGGTAAGATAGTTTTGCAGCTGAATTTTGATCTTATGGTTCTGTCAAGACCTAGCTTTCTTTTAAAAAGTGTATTGGGATGTCAAGTTACAGGATTAAAAAATTCGTTCATCCTGTCTTGTTTCTGCCACATTGTCGCACGGCTGCAGCCTTTCAGCGCCAAAAGCCCTTAGTGGTGCACAGCTGCCGTCCTTAATTGCGAAAAGCCCGTGGTCACGAACTTTACTGGAATACAAGCCCTTATTCCGGTAAAGCCCATGACCTGAGGCTTTACGTACCACAAAAATATATTTTGGCTGGAAACAGATTAATAAGTAAATATTAATCTTGAAAAACATTCAGCTCCCCATTCTGACTAAAAAGAAGCACATTAGTCAGCTGGCAGGAAAGAATTCTAATAAAGCCCAACTTCACATTAGAGTTGAGAGCTGCTGGACCATGAAATTCAGAAGTCACTGATTGGAGGAGAAGTCTATGGCAGTCCAAGTTAAATTCACACTAAGGGTTGTGAGGCAGAAGGCGCTTGAAAATCACAATAGATGAAAATCTACATGGAATCTTACATGGCGACCAATGTTTAATCCTGTCTGTATACAAAGGGTTATAGTATTAGTGTATGAATATACAGAGGGTATTGAATAGGCTTATGTGTAGGTGTGCAGAAAAAACGTTATGGTCAATGAAATTGTTGGATTTGGTGGTTTGAATTATTTTCTCAGTTATCATGAGTGAACTAGTAGTTAAATGTGCAATAGACTTTGGTTAGTGTAAGAATTTTAGAGGTCCAATGGAAATGATAAAAAGAATTGTCATTTTCAATGTTCAGCAGAATTTAGTTGTGCGTTGGCTTGAAGATTTTTTTTCAGACCAATGGGATTGCTGGATTTGGTGGTCTGAAGTTGTTTTCCTAATTATTTTGAGTGAAGTAATAGGTCAATAGCTACCATTTACAGACATAGTTCTAGGAAATTATTGAGCCTTTGTTAAATTTTTAATGTCTCCAGGAATTTGGCCTCAACTCATGTCTGAAGTGGGCATTAAAAAAATAGATTCATTTGAGATAAGTGCTATGATTACATTTACTGTGAGCATTTATGAGGATGCTTGTTTTGACGTTGGATGGAAATGCCATGGAGACACTATTTATTAGCTACCCTACGTCTGCTGATTTCACACAAGGTAAATGACCCCTTCTGCAATTGCGTCATCACTCAATATCATAATTCTTAGAACTAGTGCCAGTTTCGAGTTTTCTGGCTTCTGAACCGTTCCCTACAGTTTGTTTGTTCCAGGGTCGCGCCTTCTATCGATCTTTGAGGTTGTGCAAGGTGTTCTCACTTCTGAACGTTACTTTGTAAGTACTTGCATTTTTATTGTGCTAGTTTTTCCAGTTGCAACCGCGAGTTTTGATGTCTGTTTCCTCGAGACTTCGATTTAATGTTCTTCAACTGGTTCTTGTCGAGTCTCAGCTTCTGTAGTTCGTGCAAAGTTAACTTATGCTTCCGGGAGATATTGGTTTTTTTTTGGTATTTGCCATGCGCCCTTTCTGATAATAAGTTTCATCTCAGTGCGAGAAAGTGCGGATTCTGAAGTTAAAAGGCGCGATATAGTCTTCGATCACCAACGACGCCAATATCAGGCCAAATGTGGACAGTGAAGGATGTAATTTTCTCACCTATATCCCTTTCCCTCTCGTCTTGGACAATGGCATTCCAGGCCTTATCAACTCTGTAGAAGACGGATGACTTGCAGGTGAATTTGTAAAACCTTTGTTCTGTTTGTGGATTCTGAGTGGGGAATCGTTTTAAAATTTGACAAGCAGTTGTTTTATGGCCCTGAAGCCGCCATCACGCACCAGTATGCCTATCCCAATCCTGTGGAAGAAGTTGCCAAGGAAAATATGCCAACACATGAGAGGGTATGTCTTGAAATCAATATTCTCTAAGAGATTAGTTTCCTTTATTTCAAAATAAGTTACGTTCATAGGAATGGATTTGAGATCCCTATTTTTCTTCATAGCAGAAAGGGGATGTTCAGCTGAAGGTGGCTATCTGCTGCGAGGCCTGTGTGAGAAAGGTTCGTCGAGTTCTCATCGAAACTGCAGGTAGAAGGCCACCACAATACTCGTCCTGCCCTAAGTCATTTCGTTTATTTGTCAATGGTTTGACGACTCGATTAGCAAGCCTAGGAAGTTGGCATGGAAAACAAAATCTGAGCTTGGTATCAGCAAATTGTTAAATAGAGTGGAGCTTACTCCGATTTAATCTCTTGTGCGATTTCAGGTGTAAATTCTGTATATGTGGACACAGCCACAAGGAAAGTGACGGTCACTGGAGATGTGAAGCCTGATGCTTGTCTCAAGGCTATCGGCAAAATCAACAAGCGGGCCACACTTTGGTCTGAGGATGCTAAGAAGAAGAAAAAGTAGAATTTGCGTTTACGTTTCAAATCGAAGGCTTGCTATGTGGGCTTGGATGTTTTCGAAGGCAATTTACATATAGAACATATCTGTAGTTTTCTGTGCTTGAAAACTCTTGAAAATCTGAGTGTATTTTTACCCTTCCCTCAGTTTGATCTGCAATTTTGTAGATAACAATTCCCAAACAACTCGGGTTTTGATCAGTCATTGAATTGTCCTGAAAGCGGATTTCTTTCATCTGGATTTTCTCAAGACTTCTGGTAAATATAGGTTTATGTATAGTCAGTAAGGCCTCACTATATGTATTTAACAGGAGTTGAATTCGGATTAAAGTTATGGACGTGTAAGCTGTGTCGGTTATCAGAATTGTGCGGCTAGCTCTTCAGTGCTCTGACATCTTGTGAGATCGAATGTTTTTCATAATTGCAATATGTGGTGATCTTATTCTATTTGTAATCAGAGCATACTCCTGAAATTGTAAGCTTCTTAAAGGAAGTGGCAACAATAACTTTTGAAGTACTGAATAATGTATGTATGGCTGTAATATTCCCAGGTGGACCACAATTTCACCCCTCTTAGTAGCTCTGCCTTGTGATAATTTAAATCGTCGGCACTGAGAACTGAGTTGTTAAAACTAGGGATGATGAAAATTCCTGACTTGCTTACGTATAGCTCCAATCTCTGCAAATGATGGGGTATTTAGTAAGGCTTTGTGCAAGTTGGAAGTCCTAGCTTGCCATACATCTGTTAAGTGGCAAAAGAAATGTAATTGAGCTAGACATAATATTGGGAAGTTTACCCAAGATTGTACAAGAAGTTACTCTGCAAGAAAATGTTGAATAAATGGGTATATTTTAATATCTTATGCAGTACTATAGTATTATAAAAAACTTTTAAACATATTGCACATATGTAATAAATACATTTTCTTGATGGGTTTGAAGCACCTTATATATTTTCAAATGATTATAATTTAAATCTTAAAAACCAACTTCGCCCTAAAAAAACACTTAGAATATATATTGTGAAGATGAAAACCTGCAGTAAAAATCACATATAAATCAACCTACCCCTATGTTTGTCAAGAGACATTTATGGTAGAGAACCATCTCCAGTCCTGGTAAAGCACAAAAGAAAAATTCCAAATACTAATGAAGTTGTAAGAGTGAATTTTTTCAAATCACCATTATCTATGCAACAAATCTTTGTTTTGAGAATATGACCCCAACGTGTGGTATTACTCTTTGAAACCTTACAAAGGTTCAAAGAACACTCAAATTTAGACATGGTTTTTGAACCTTATCCAAAATTTTGAGAGACTTTGAGACTTGTAACCCACAAAGTGGGAATGCATTTGAAAGTCTTGAGAGCTTCTCTGTTACATTTCATTTTCACGTTGGAAATGTGTTTGAAATGTTGTCATGCCTTGAACTTTTGTCTTTGCCCTAGCCTTGGTCACAAGCCCAAAGCTAGGATTGCAATAAAAAAGGCGACAATTTTTGATTATGTTCTAATGTTTTATTATTAGTACATTTGATTCTTCAAATTATTTTTTACGAATATTTGGAAAAGCCTACAAGTGAAAAAACAAAACTTGAAGATCTTAACAAGCATGATGTCCCAAATACCCAAAATGTGTACTAAATGATAAAGCATCCATGGATGGCAAATACTTTTCCAAGGTGGATGCATGTGCAATGTCTTACAAGTTACAAACAACACCTTAAATGAGGATGGAGATTTGTGCATTTAGGCACCTATTACCTATTGTCAACCAGAATTTAGGCTTTGGAATTTAATTAACAATGAATACTTGTATTTTCAACTAACCATAAAAAGTCCATAGATTTTGCCAAGAAGAAGCTTGCCTTGTATTTTAACAAGTTCATGATATGGCATTATGTGAAAGTCACAAGTCTAAAACCATACATTAATCAAATTAAGTTCTAATATTTACTTTAAACTGTAATTACTAGGTGCACCAACATGGGGGGTGGGCTTCAAATTTTCCTTGGTGGTTAGGACCAAGATTGAAAAGGATGATAACCTTGTTGCATGCATGAAAAGTAACAAGGTTATGTAATGTTATAGGTGTTCCAAATATTTGGGTAAATAGATCTTTATGTATCTTCCAACACCACATGACATCAAAAGTATAATATTACAACATTACAACGATGATGATTCATCATTGGTAAGTATTTGAACTTTTCTTAATTGTCTTGACATGATACTTTTAAGACTTGTAGTACATGCTAATTTTATTATGTTGTCTCCAAGTTTAACAAAGAAAGAGGTGGTCTCCATGTAACTTTTGCATCATTATATATTCACACACACCATGTTTGGAAGGTCATCAATTACGCAAATTTACCAAATGCATGCGGCTGTTGTTGGAGAAATAAATTTGGAACTTGTCCCATGAAATCAAAGGAATTTAACATGCAATCTATTCAATTTAGTACATTAGATGATTAATTTTTCTTGTTTGGATTTAAATACATCCCATTTTGTATTAACATTGGTATGTATGGTGTTATTAGTTCATGAACTTGAAAAAACCTTGAATTTCACTATTTAGTTTTTTTTGTGAGATAAAATTTCTAGTATAGTTTTGAGAATAGTTTTTTGGATTCGTAAAACTTAATTCCAAAAAAGTCCTAAATGTTTTTGGCACCTATTCTAGTTTTAAATATTGTTCAATTCATTGACATTGCACCCAAATATAACTAAAAATTATTTGAATTATTACTTTTGTCCAACTAGTGAACAACACTGAAGATAAAATAACGTGCATTAATTGTTATGTAATGTTAATTAACAAATAATTTAAACTAATAACTTGTCAAAAGAACACATTTTTGTTATTGTCTTTTCAAACTTATACTTAAATATAATTAAAGAACCTAGACTTCCTTAAAAGGGGACAACAACTTGGTGTAGGTTCATTTTTCAATTTTAGCAAGAGGTTGATTGCATGGGACTAACCAAGATCCAAATCCAATTCCAACAAAAGTTTGAAACTCAAGTCTAGATACCCTAGACCCTAACCATGAATGGGTGGTAGAATTGATTTAGTACCTTAAATTGGCCAACGTTATTATATAGATGAAAACATATAATGTTTCAAACATCTTACATTGTTAAACATTCTATAATCCATATTTAAAAAAAAAAAATCTAATGCAACATCACACATTGCAAAGTGCAACTATTGCATATTTTACTAAACAAATGATGTTATAAAATATACATTTGAGTATTTTAACATCCATAGATGGTCACCTTAAATGTAGTAGTGAAGGTATTGGTTTCAAGATTTTTTTTTTTTCTTTTTATTTGTAAAAGGTTAAGTGCATATGGTCAAATCCCCTAGCATTAGACAACTTGACTATATACTTAAATCAAGGGAAAAATCACAAATACAATTTACAATATTTACTTTTAAATAACGCACAAAGTTGTCATAATTTACTTTTAATCACCTTTCAAACAATACCATGCAAGGTGCCACACTATGCAATAGCCACATTGGGACTTATGAAACCTTCATTATGACAATAAACATTATTTTCTATTAATATCCAAAATTTATAACTCTTTATATCAAATAAATTAGTTATTCAAGCATGTATATCTTGTTGTGTTGTTCTCAATTGAGAATGACACTTATTGTTATATTGACTTGAATACTTATTCTATTGTTAGGTATTATTGCAAATATGATACAAGAGAAGCCATGGTTGGAATAAACCAACTTAAATCAACACAACATTTAAAATCATGAATTGTAATTTGTAAAGCTTAAAACACTATACCTTAATCCATACATACTTGTGCCAATTCTCATAGTGTTGTTGGAGGGCACTTTACAAGCAAAAAACAATTCTTTCATGAAAGGTTAATCTTTCAAAAATGTAATGGCCACTTAAGCAAGTCTTTTGTTTTTCAAAACAACCATTTTGTTATAACTTCCTCCATTATACCCAACATGTATTCACTAGGTATCATTGGAAAACGTTTAAAAAGTAAAATTCAATGTAAGTTTTCATGTTTGGTAATGCCCAAAATTGGGAAAGGTCACGATCAAGGGGTTTACCTTACACCTTAGTTCAATATGAAATACTATCACCCACTTATAGAGGTGTGAAGAAATTAGCAAAGGAGGCATAGGGTGAAAGCATGGTAAAGCCTACTTTTTGCACAGTGTAACATTTGTTTCAAGCATGTGGGTGAGTTCACAATTAAAGGAACAAAAGGACTTGTTGATAGTTAGTTTTTTATGTACCTTATTTATTTAAAAAGTGCATCACATATAACATTTAAATGATATGATAACATTTAAAAAATATACTATTTTTTACATTATGTTCATTTACTCATGAAATTATCATCCTATGAATTTGAAATCATTTCATTGTGTATGAAGGTCCTTTTGCATATGCAAAGGACTTGTTGATAGGTGCTAAAAAAAATCATAAAATATGAATGTGCTTTTTATTATTCAAACATTCACCAAATGTTTTCAAATTTTGTATGAACTCAAATATATTTCACAAGAAGTGGGCCATGCTTGTATTGAAACCTTTTTACATGACTAGTTAAACTGGTTTCAAATGTGTTTAATGACTAAAATAGTTCATAATTTATCATCATGGCTAAAAGAAAAGTTGTACATTTGATTATAATGTATAGCATAATGTAAAAACATTGATTATTTATTATGTTTTGGGTCATATTTGGCCTCAAATTTGATATCCAGCCATTATCCAACTTGAAAATCTATTTTTAAAAATGCATTAGAAATCAATACAAGAAGGCCACCTATGCAATTTAGTCCTTGAAAAGGACTTAGACCTTGCCATAAGTGGTTCCTTTTATTGTGACTACACCCATGTGTCAAGTATATTTTACCAAAGGGAAAGTAAAATTTATTTATTTTCCTTCCTTTGAATATAAAATGATTTTTATGTTATAACTTCACATAGATCTATTTCATTAAATTTTCTAATGAAAAAGTACTTTTGAACACCATATTGATTAGTCAAATTCAAAAGTACTTGTTCCTTACTTTTATTATTCCAAAGTTTCTCAAATTTTGTATTCAACTTAATATTAATCCAATGGAAAGCATCATGGTTTCAAAATGAAATTTAAGTAAAATTTGAATCTATTTTTGTGTTTTTTTCAAAAATTATCTCATTTTTTGCTCCATTTTAAATCAAGGACATTTAATTGTATACTTTAGCATGCTTTCACCCCATATCATACTCTCTTTATTTTCCTTTTTGCATCACTACCTTTTTATCACAACCTTGTAATTAGCGATAAAGTTTTACAATTCTTTGTTTAAGTTTTATCGCTATTAGGTTCTTGCCCCTTTCCTATTAGTCAAACACCATGTGCCATATTAACCAAAGCACCCCTCTAACTCTAGACACGATTTCATTACCTTTAGTATTGTACTACAATTATGTATTCATGTACCTTAAATAATGTCATTATAAAGCCTATTTCTAAACCTTTCTTCAAGAGTTGAAACCATGTTGTACTCCTACTAGCAATTTTTAACATGTTCATCTTAAATAATTACAATACCACCCCTTTTACCTTCACAAGAACCAAGGTTGCCACATCCCTCTCTCTCTACTTCACATATACACACAAATATCATATCACACACACAAATATAAGAAACAAATTTGTTACAACAACCACCAAAATTACAAAATAATCAAAAGCCCTTTAGTTTTAAAAGTATGTTGTTGTATATTATCCATAGTTGGTTACAATTGCTTTTAGCAATCCATTTCTACTGATAATCTATGCTATCAACTTCACAATGTTCAATAATCTAAGTTGGGTTAGCCACTACATTTGATAAAGAAACAATTTCCTTATCTACTAGTTTTGGTTATCCTTATTTTTTGTTGTCTCTTGAGTTTTTGTCTATTAAATTCGTCTAGTCTCTTTTCCTAACATTATCCTTTTTAAAAGATTTAATGTTTTCACATAGTTTATTAGTTCTTGACTAGATTTGTTACATGTCTTCCTTTTGAGATGTTGACGCAAAATGTCATAGTCATGGAGTTCATTTTTTATCTTTTTTAAAGAAGGTGAAGTTCATTCAAAGATTATTGTGTTGTTCATCAACTTTCGGTAACATCTTTTTGTTCCTACTTGTAATAGGTTAAGAAGACATTACTAATATTGCCACAAGGTGAAGCTCCTAGGTTTCAAATGCAACTATAGTTTCAACAAACGACTTGTACAATGAATGGTTGCACATAATGTATAAAGGTCTCTTCTAAGATCAACCACTAAATTGCTACCATTGTTTCTAAAAATTCCACCTTCTAATGAAGTTCTAAACATTGAGCTATTAGTTTGTCCAACCTATGCCTTCCATTTATCACACAAACCTCAATGCCATTAAGCATTTCTTCAATCTGTGCCACATTAAAGCTTGTTTTACTAGACTTTGTAGTCTAGTACTTGTGATAATATTTTTAATAGGGTACTTTTGGTTTGTAGTAGTGACATAATGGATAGACCCCCAAACAACTTACAAGATATTTTGACCTTCCATAACCATGGGAATCATTGGAGTTGATATAACCACAAATAATGTTGTAAGCTAAGTATTGAGGATATTCAAGGTTGTCAAGTTTGCACCACTCATTGAAGTCTTCTAACTTGATGAATGTTCCCAACACTAGAGGAGAAAATTTGAATGTTAACAAAGTTTAAAACTAATAAAATATGTAGTATGCTTTTGGATTGGATATTAATGGTGGTAGATATTCTAATTCCTTGAGAATATGTAATATGTCACTAATGATACAAGGTTTCAAGCCCACCACTTCTACACCATAAGGAAGTGGTACCCCAAGCATATTTTCCCAACAAAAATTGATTGTGATCCATGTCTTGTACAAGTTTTGAATTAGCATATGTGGTTCACCAATATCTTAACATATTTACTTGTAGGAGTTAGAACTAAAGTTCATTTGGTTCAAGTTGAAGCTAGAATTTCATCTCTATTTTCAACTCCCCCATTGTTATTTTGCCAATGTATAGTATTCTTGGTCAATTCCGTCTTTAGCCGCTTTGTTTCTTGTATCACACCAAGTGTAAATGTTGATTTACTTGATAGAATTTGTACCTTGTCATCTTCTTATTTTTCACTATTCTCCTATTGCTCCTCTAAATTTTGTATTCGAGCATGAGTGCATTTAATTTCCAAACCGTGTCTTTTTCTTGCTAGTACCATAATTGAATCACGGAAGTTTTGGCTTTTTGAAGGACTTTGGCTAATACATCTTAATTCTAATAACATTTTATCATACAACAAAGCTTTTGTAGCATTCTCCAATGCCCTTTTCCTCCTTTTTACTTCTTAAGTGCTTTCATCCTTGCATTAAACTATATTTGTAACAATTTTCCTTTTTCTATAGCAACTTTGATGTGATTTTTGAGATAGCTACCAATTGTTCTTAATGTCCTTTCACACAAATTGTGTACTGCTCATTACACTTTTGCAATACAACTTTTTTTTTCCTCCAATGTTTGTATGGTTGCATCTAGTGTGGCTTTCACATTTCTGTCATTTGAATATTCAACTCCAAGGTTGCATTAGTTTTTTCCAATGCCTACACTTTCTTTTCCAATATTGACTTTTCCTTCTTTAACACCTTTAGTTTTGCTTCTAGTAACCCTTAGTCAAAGTCCCACTTTTTTGTCTTGCATCCTCATAATATCCTTATGCTTTGCCCATTTGGACAATAGTCTTGTGTATTTGCTTTATATTGTCTTCATTTGCATTGTTAGCTTCTTGATCATGACTTCATCTTTTGCATTTGTTTCCTTGGTTAACCTCAATGCCTATGCAAGTTGATATTTTACTTCGTCCATTGTTATATTCTTCCTTTCTAGCTCCTAGAATCTGCCTTTCCAATTCCATCTTTTCTTACACCATGATTTTTCACAAATCACCAATCCAATATTTGTTTCTTCTCACTTGTATTGATATGCTACAAATTTCATGAATTGATGAGTGTTTCCACCCATAAACATTCAACAAGAATCTACTCTTATAATTTGTTCACTTTGAAAGAAAGCTCATGAAATCTCAAAAATTGACTACTTTTCCACACTCCAACCTTTAGGTAAAGAAAATTTTGTCACTTTCAACCTCATCATTGTAAATGATTTGTTTAAAGACCTATTGTTGTTAAAAATTTTCTACAAATAGTCATTAGGGTTCCAATCCTCCTTGTTATTTAGTCATTTTTTCTTATTATATAATAAATTGTTAGGTGAAGGAATTATTGGTAATTTAAAAGAAAATAACAAGTAAAACATTATAATTTAGCCAACAAAGTTACTTCTATTACATAACCAATATACTAATAGAAAGACTAACCAAAGGGTTTACAAAAAAAATACCTACCAAAAGTCCATATCAAAATGACAAACTAGCATGACAAACCGACAAGCTTAACAAATTGTCAAGCATGACAAACTGGTCAGATATGCCTATAGTTTCATAGTTTTGGCATTTTGAGGGGACAAATCAACTTTGATTGAGGCGTATGATATGGTGTTAGAAATCTCTTTTCAAGGGCTATAAGATAGAGCTATCAAACGTTTGATTTAGAGTCATTTAAAAAAAATTTGTGATTCTTTGAAATTTTCGATATCCATTGGTGATAATGGTTGAACTAAAAGATAGCGGACTTGATGATACCAAATTAGAGGACATAGCTAAGGCTCTTCATAGGTGGTTACTAGTTAGTTATAATTGTTGAACTTAATTAAGAGACGGTGAAAGTTGAAAAGGGGATTATGAGACAAGAGAGAGGATCATGAAAGGAATGGGGAAAGAGTGCAAGGGGGGTAGAAGGAAGCAATGCGAAGGTATGGAGCTTAAGGGAGAGGGATGAAAAGAGGATCAATTTTTATATTCAACTTACTATAAACTAAATGGAGGGCCATGGTTTTTCATATTTATACTTTCACAAGTTTTTAATCTACTTCCACATGTTTATATAAAAAATTCTGTCATTTTTAAACTGTATTTTAGGTGTAACACTTTTTTTGTTTACTTTACCATGCTTTCACCCATTGGTGTTCTTTGTTGGTGAAATTTATAAAATATTTTCAATAGAATCTAACTAACCCAAGAATGTTTTTTATTTTGATAGGACTTGTGGGTGTAAGCATATTCAAAATTGTGGCCACTTTTCTTGAATCTTCTTGACACACTATGTGGCTTAATAATACTTTCAAATTCACACAAAATGCACATTTCTCAGGATTGAAACTAATGGTATTTATTCAACATTTCTCCATACGTTTCTTGAGATGGTTAATATGGGTGCATAAGCTCTCCACTCTAAAATGAATGTAATTTTTTAATAATCTTCTTTAGCCATCTTGACTTTTTATACCCATTATACTCGTCCATAAAAGAATACATCTCATGCCATATAATAATATCAAGTATTGAATTTAAGAAGGGTAATGAAAATGGGTCCTTTTAGGTTTGTGCATTAAACTTCTGTTAATCCACATGAAAACATAACTTGCCATGAACTTATTTGGCATAATAACCAGAGGGGATAACCATTGGAGAGTTTGAATGGGATAAATAAAACATCCAAGAAATGTCCAAACCAAACTCATTGGGTGTAATTTGGATTCATGCAATATTGTCTTTGCTTGATTAGTTGTCCATTTGCCATGAGTTCATTTTTATGTTCACAAAGTTTTTTGGGTATTCCTTTCAACTCCTTGTAATTCCAAGCAAATAATTAGTAAATTCCATTAGCAAGGATTTGATATCATTTGTGAACATAGTAAATAGTGATGTGTTCACCAAGGTGCCTACATGCAAACAAGAGTCACATTTGTCCCCTTAAGTGATTTTTTATCTTGGAATATTCCTAGAATATTTTAAGAATGTCTCACATCGGACCTTTCATATAGTAATATAGAGATTGGAGTTCATGTCTTCCCATGTGTTCTTGAATTACTAACATGCTTAACTTCATCAAAATCTTCACTTCTAGTAGTACATTCTCTATAAAGATTAGTGATAAAATTGTTTCCTTTATTTTCCCCTTGTTTTAACAAACCTTCAACATGAATTTTCTTAATTGAAGACAAATAACTACAAGGATGTTATCTTGTGAGCTTGTGAGCGTGACCAGGTGAACACGTGAGCACCAACAAGTGAGCCTAAGCGAATCTTTAAAAAAAAATCATGTTGATGTTGATGGAATCTTTTTTACCACATGGGATGGATTATTCGGTGACATGGAGGAATATTTTGTCACATGGCCATGGATGAACGATATTTTTGGATGAAAAAATGGATGAAAAAATAAAATGGATGAACTTTTATAAAAGATGGATGCCAAACCTATGAGAAATCATGGATGAGCTAGTATCTTACTCATACAGGGTGGAATAATTTCATGTTGGTTTTATCTTGAAAAATACAACACATGAAACATTGGGAAATACTTCAAATTCTACTACATATTTTTTAATATGAATTTTTGCAACATCTAAACCATTTAGAATTTTAAAATGAATCCAATTTAGTGGCATATAAACTTGTTGACCAACCAATATGTATGTGCCAATTTATACACTACCCATTCACCAACAAGAGATGTGTGCCCATTAGAAATTGAGACAATACCCTACTACAAGCCTATTGACCCACCAAGAAGTATGTGTGGATCCATACACTACCCATTCACCATGAAGAGGAATGTGCCCATTAGTTATTGAGACAAAACAAGCTAGCCAATAAAACTTTACATTCTTATAAGATTTCAAGCTATTTGTTATTTTCATTCACATTTTCAACCTCTTGCATATAGCACCATTCATGCAACTTGTATAATCAAATTGCATTTTCCCCCATCTAGTACTAATTTCCTTGATCTATACTTTAATTTGCATTTATTCCACCCTTATTATTTAGTTGTATCCTTTATTCAACAATGGAGATTTTTTTTTGACACCAAATGTCACACCAAACACTTTGGAATCAATGATTGAATACACATTAATGTCAAGCATACTAGATAAAATCTGTGAAATGACAAAAAACCCGTTGGAATATCCAAGAGATGATATTAGATTAAACTCCTTCTAGCATTTGCTCGAAATCAAAACATGGGGAACAAAAAGGAAAAAGATAATTGACAAAATAGTTGAATGGTTGGGCTAATGCGAAGATAGACAAAAATAATATTGCATTGATGAAACAAACTACACACATTTCTAAGGAAGATTACAAGTTGGCAATGTTTACACATGCCATGGATTTCTTGAAAGAATGTGCAAGTTTGAAGAAATCAATTCCAGAACATTTTTTTACAAGCCTCTTGAACAAGTCAATAGAAGATTTGGTAACACTTGGCAACTTGCTTTTAACAAAGTTCATGAAGCCTTGAAGACAATTGTTTGCAATTGCAGGATGGTGAACTTGGGTGCCACCTAAACTAAAAAACAAAATCTTAAAATAGCTAATGAATCACTAGATGATAGGGTTGGCCTTGAAACCATGAGACGTGTACAACAATTGAAAAAAAAAACATGTTGACAAATGATTGAACAACCAAAATCCGATCGTTTCCATTATATTGTGGTCAAAGGATTTAATAAACAAAATTTATTTAAATTATGTGAATTCAAAACAAAATATTAACATTAGAAAAAAAGGAAATGAAGGGTGACATTGAATGTTAAACAAGCCCATAGTGATTGTTGAAACAAACAATCACATTAGAGCATTCATTGTGAGCAAATACTTGCTTTTATGGCAGTTAAGACACAAACAATTATTTCGCCATTGATGAATCAAATGTTCTGTGTATGCTTTTGTAATTGGTAATCCTCGAAATGGGAAGAAATTAAATGTGTTCAGAGTTGAAAATCTAGAAATCTATGAGCATGACTTTGAAACTCAAAAAGAAGAGTTGGCATTAAACACCACATTATGAAACATCTTGTAATAATTAGAGATCAACAAGAAAATCTCTACTATGACTAAAAAATAAAATAGTAACTGATCAAATAATGGAACATTAGTAATTGACTAACATAAATGTTAACATCAATGACAATAAGAGGGATGTTAGTAAATGCAAAAAAATAAATGGGCATAAACTTCTTCAACGATTGTATATAATGAGATAAGGGCATGGGGGATGCAAAAAAATTTCATTGCAAGTGTAGTTCTAGAGTTGTAAAAGTGCCTACAAGAATCCTTCAAAACTTGGATTTGTATCCAATAGTGGATCAAAGACAAATGAAAGTGATTGATGCAAATTATAGTGTTAGGGTAGGATACTGGGCATCGAGAAATAATGTGAAGAAATACAAATTCTATGCCACAATGATACGGATGTTTGATTTGATTTTCATGAACAACTTGCAACAAGTTCCTAACAACAATCCATGGCCAGTTGAGCCGACAAATCACAACTACAAGATTCGTTTATTACAACAAATAGAATATTTGTTGGGGATGAATGGAGTGGAGCAATATTCATTGGTGGAAGCTTCATGCAAAAAATGGCTTAAAAATGGAAATGATCTAGACGACGAGGAGTATGAGTTGTCAATTTAAAAATATGATGCAAACCAAGACAAATTGGTAGAATAGAAAGGAGAAACCCAGAGAAGGAAGGAGAAGGAACCTTAATGGAGGAAGAAAAAGAGTTTAAAACATCAATGTAATCAACATCTAAAGAAGGAGAAGACTCAAAAAGCTTAAATAAAGAATGCTACGGGTCAAACAATGGAATTAGTGTTAAATTGCAGCATCAAGAGGAATGCATATCATCATGTGTCCATCATCGTAGGCACACTTATAAGTGAGGACCGTTAGGAAAATTATAAGTATCCCATTTCTTGAAAGAATTTGAAAATGTTTAGGAGACAACACAAAACATTATTGAAAAGCTAGAGTTGATTGAAGTTGTTTCGTAATATTAACTCTTAGTTTGTGGAAATAATTAGTGTAAGAGTCAAAGGAATATAATTGGCTTGATCCTTGTATCAAGGAGTATGCAAAACTAGGAAGGCAGGTTTGTGTTGTGCAACATGATAGAAACAATGTCCTCCTACTAAATGTGAATCAATGGATGATTGGATCGCCACCAAACCAAGAAAAGTGTGGGACAAAATCAAGATTTTCTAGATGTAAAAACTAGGTATAGTGGATAATAAATTGAAATAAAATGGATTCAATTCTAGTTCTCAATATACACATGTAGTTTACTTATAAAACTTTCAACAAAATTAGAAGGATATACATTTATGAAGATAGAAAATAAAGGAAACATGACCCATAATGTATACTACAATTAAGAAGAACAAGAGCAATAATGAATGAAAAGTTTTGCATATATGTATGCAATTGTTAATTGTCACAATGATAAGAGAGTGAAATAAGTGTGTTGAGAATGAAAGAAGTAGAAAGAGTAATAATGTCTAATCCCAAGGAAATGAACTAGTGCCAAGTGGCAAATTGAAAAAAATCTTGCATAAATTAGACATAATCATGTTCGATGATCGCACCTATTGATGCAAATGTTCATAGAAAACAATATACCCTACCATCATCCACCTTGGCAAAACATTCCTTGTCAACGTATAGGGTAGCACTATATCTTGTTGAATATTCATGTGTGTGGGTCCAAATAACTAGATAGCAATAATGAAAATGAACTATTGATTGCAATGGCTGAACACCTTTATGAACAATGTTTTTGCATAAACTCCCAACAAACACAATCACTTTTAAAAGAAAGGTTGAATAAAGTTCTTTCAATACAAAGAATGCATTAGGAAGAGAGAAAGCCATCAATAATCAAGTTTGATATCATAGGGGAATAAAAAGGTTGGGAAAGATGTTTGAAGAAACAAATAGGGAAAGTCCTAAGATGAACCAAATAAGTTTGTGGAAAAGATCACACAAACAACATATAGAAAAAATATTTAACCTTGATAATTTAGAATATAGTTGAAGACAAAATCTAAAGAGTAGGAGAAAAAGTTGAAAAAAGATCTAGTCCAAATTCTCAATTGCTTCATCATCAATGAATCTTAATATTGAACTACCATACTTTCTCTTGTTACTAGAAGATGGAGGCGTGGAGTAGGCAGCCATTTGTTGAACAATGCCTTCTGCAAATTTAGGCAATGATATGTGGGAAGGGGGACTAGGGAAAAAGTCACTCTAAGCATAGAATGGAACAAATGGAGATGGAAATGATTGGGTATTTCCTGTAAAACACACAAAACGTCAATTTAAAGTGTGAGACTTGAAAAAAGATACAAGCAACTAAAATACAATAAACCTAAACTTACTCACAATTGAGATTCGTTCTCAATCTTCTTGGGTGGGGAATCCAAAGGGCCATAGGTAGACATTGCAGGATTGACTTGAGGTCCAATTTCCTCCAAAAGGGGCTTGACCACCTCCTCTCAAACATCGTCATCTAGTTCAAGAACAAGAACATGACGACCAAGAAATTAACATGCGCGAATATAATTCCTTACGAAAACAATGGGTATCCATAAGAATGGGAGATGGTAGAGAAAATAAAGTCGAAAACAAGGTTCAAAAGAGAATCAGAAAGGCTACCTATGGAAAAGTTCATGCTAACAACTAAAGAACCTTTAGAAGAACACGCTTGGATTAGAGCCCCCAACGTGGAAAGATGGATTTCCTATCCTCCCCTGAATGGAATTCCTTTAGAAGACTTCTACCTTGAATCGATGTTAATCCTCTTGTATAAGATATCATCCTCCACCAACGACACCCTAAGCCTCACCATGTCAAGGTGAGTTTCGTGAAACTTGAAACCACCCATGTGGCCAACAAGAAGAGTTGCCTAGCTTAGTTGAGTCTACATGTATAAAATTACCAACGTGAGATATGGATAGTGAATGTTCTGAATCAACACGACTTTGAGAAGCAAGTAGACAAAAGCTTACCATTTTCCTTCGTAGTTCATTGCTCATTTGTGGTAAAGTGTTAATTACCACCCACCTTGATCAAATTTCATATCCATTTCCTTCCAAGTAGGATTTTATTTCCTTGAACACACAAGGATCATCATCATGGAAAACCACACCATCAAGACATAGGTACTTGTTCATAAAACCAAATACTTCATATACATAGTTCTCTATGTGTCGATTCCAGAAGGGGACATTAGATGTGTGTTTAGGACATGAGGGAAACTAGTAAATTGGATGGGAGTTCTGCAATGAACAAAGTTGGCATCTCATATCTATAATCTTATACATTGGTAGTAATAAGAGTTGGCATCCACATCTAGAATCTACTACATTAGCATTACATTGACAACGATAGTGGTGGAGATCATGATGTAGACTTAGACATATGGGAAATTTAATTGAAAAATTCATTGAGAAAGTACCTTCATAAACAATGTATTCAACTCTTGATATTGAGAAGGCCAAAGACCAAACAATGCCGTTGCATTCACAAGACTGGGCCACGAAAGGTGAAATGTTGAAACTAATAGTTGAATCACGAAGTTAGTGGAATGATGAAGTGCTTCGTGACTGGGACCTTGAAGGTCCTCCAAGCTTACATTTAAATTCATGTTATGGAGGTGCCTTCAGGTCGTTGGTGTCTTCACTTGTGTGGCACCTTCCTCTCCATCAGCCATTGCTTCAATGAAGTCCTTGGTATTTAAATTCACACTAGAAATTCAAGCTGATTGATTCTTGGACTTTCAAACTTTCTTTGCACTTTGGCTTTACTTGACACCCTTTAAACTTGAATTTGTTGAAGTCACTTTCTCCAAATTTGTTTCTCTAAACCTTTCCCTAAGTTCATGTTTCGATTCAATGCTGATGTCATAAGGGTAGTCCAATAACCAGCCACAATACAAAAGGTGGGCAGGGCCCCAATCCTTGAAAAGGTCCCTCCTAAACATGCTACTTTCAGCTTTAGGATCACACCAGATCCTTAGAAGCGAAGGAAAAGTTCGAATAACTTGGTTGGCCAAGAATGCATGCCAAAAATACCTAAAGGCGCCAATTGAACTCAATATGGGAATTCAACAACATAAACAATTGAAGGGAATAGAAGCACAAATTAAGTTTATTACTTGTAGACAACACGTTTGAGTGCTTATTCACCACTAGTTTGTTGGTTCCAGGTCTTGCTTTTGAGTATTACATTGTTTTGTTTGAATTCACGAAAATAGATGCTTTCCCACAATTCATGCTTTTAGTGACTTATAGAATCCTCGAAGCTTTGTACTATAATAAACTTGAGGATGGAAACCTCAAGGTTTGTCATTGTGCTGTCAAAGAGTTTTTGTGCCTCCACTTTTAGTTGTAGTGTAAGTAGAAAATATCATCATTGAACATCAAAGTCCATTGAGATGGACATAGTGAAACAATCAAATTTGAAGAAATGTTTAATTGAAAGAGGTTCAATCACGGGTACTTGGTACCAAAAGGTCACCTTATGGAGCCATTTTTCAAAGATGGCATTCGACACGCTAACCTTTGGGAACTTTTGAGCTTCCTTCAAGATTGGGGATTGATTCCACTACTTGAGCTAGAAAACCTTCTGCTCATTGTTCACTTGAGAAGAGACAAGTAGTTGTAGTTTTTTAGTCATCATTTCAGGATCTGGATTCATATTGTAATGAACCTATATTTGTTGAAGAAATTTTGGTCCAAGTGATGGGTCACAAATAGGGAGTTTCTTGTGAAATGTTATCATGTGCTCCTTCCTAACACTCTCCATGGCCTTATTGCTTAATGAAGATAACACTTTCGGGTCATGAAGAGCAAGGTCAAAGACCTTTTCATAGTATAGTCGATGGGCGGCATCCATAGTTGTCCTGAATTCCTTATGCAAAAATAAGTTTAAAATTAGGAAAATAATGAAATTGCTACATAAAAAAGAATTAGTGGTTTCAGATGAGATTATGAGAGGTTACTTTATACATATATTAAAAAAATGCCTCTTGGGTGAAGTTGTACCAAGTCTTCTTTATTTTATTCTCGCATTTTTTGTATTGTTCATCGGGAATAACCTCTTTGAACTGATTCAAGGGAATCATGCCAATGGATTAATTGCAAAAAAAGTCGTGAACCAATGAAGGCTTCACATGGTCCATCTCAATGGACTTGTAAACAAGAAAATGATTATTTGAGATTGAGCAAAATGATGAGATTCTATGTTTATCATGGAAACAAAATTGAGTAGGAGGATTGAAATCCTACTTGTTCAAGTTGATCATGGCTATGAGGAGCTCAACTAGGCCATTCGTGGTATCCAAAACAAAGACATCGATCAAAATGTGCTAATTCTCCTCATTAGGATGATTCAAATCAATGTAGGGCCACCACATTTTGAAATATACGACAAAAAGTAAAATAAAATAATCAAATATTCTTTGCATCTTCTGTTGGTTTAGAGATATTTCTTAATGCCCTTTTCAAAATCTCAAAAAACTTTATTTCGACTCAATGGCTCTTATAGTCATTACCAACCATAAGGGCATTGTGAAATCACAGGCAGGTTCTAAAATTCAGAAATGTGTTCAGCATCGTTCATAGTTGGCCCTGTTTTTGATGCCAACTATTTATGTTAATGGTTAATTGGATAACCACAAAATGACTTTTGGGTGTTGTGGGATCTGTATAATCTTTAGAAGATATTCAAGTATCTTCAAATAGAGCCATGTCATTGGTAGGGACCATAAGGCAATGGTACTAAAATTTTTGAACAAAAATAGATCGATGAATGTGGTATGGGTTTGGGCTTGGTTTGGACTCTATTAGACCCTGAACATTTATGCATTAACATGAAGAACTTAACCTTAAACCCAATTGGGCTAACTATCTTTATTGATTTTAGCTTGTAGTTGGCACTGACTATTGGTCACAATGGGCATTCATAGGGGAATACTTACTTGTCTGTGGTTTGTTGAAGACAACCCTTTCGAACTTGAATATGGCTCCATTTGTGAAACTTGAGGTAAATCAACTTGAGACTGTTGTAAAGTGTAGATTAGTGAAAATGATATATCAAATAGAGGTCGAAGATGGAATACATTTTATAATTATCCATTAATCCAGAAGTTGTTATTTCCTTTACTCATGTAGGCACTCAAATTGCTAATGTTTAATAGGGTTGAAATACTTGAAGATTTTGAATTGTAAATCAATTTTAAAGATTTGTTTCAAACCATGGGAACAACAATAGGGACGAAAATATCCTTGGGTGGTACCACTACGAACCACTTTGCCAAAATCATAAAAAAGTTGGACCCATAATAAGAAACAAAATTTCATTTACTTATATATTAGTTTATTTGATTGTATTAAGTGAGTTATGTTTTTCCCACCTATGCACACATTCATGAAAAATAATGAACACCCAAAACCTTATAATATGCATAAATATTTTGACTCCTAAACCATTTCTAACCTAGTCCTAACCCAATTCTTGACTTTAAAAAAAAAAGTGTCCTTACATTTACACATTACATATTTTTTCTTGTTTATTTCATACATGCACAAGGGATTGATCCAAACTAGTTATTAAAATAACAAAAGGTGAAAATAGTTATCATTTGTGTTCTTGACATCAATGTTCCTTTCAGACTTCACAATCTTGACTTCAAAAATCCATAATTAAGCCAAAATTGATTCATTCAATTATCTATAAAAGACATAAAATAGGTTGGCATTTGAAATATTCTTAAAAATTAACATCCAAAAAAAATTCCTTTTGTGTTCTTGATAAAAAAATTCCCTCGTGTTAACTTTTTCCTTATGCATTCATTTTTCACATCAAAACACATTTAAAAAAAAATTAATTAGAGATTTAAATTTTAAATGACTTGGGTAACCTTTTGATAAATGATTTGGAATGAGAAGCTTGCTTTATGTGAGTCCTATGTTGTCCTAAAGTTGGATGGGTTTTAGAAATTTGGGATGTGAAGTTCTTAATGGTATCACCTAGGTATCTTTTGGAGTTTCAAATAAAACATTTAGCATAGAACATTTTTAGAGAACATCCATGACCACGTTTAAGGGTGTTTGTTTGTTCCTTTTAAATGTTGCCTTCAATTTCTCACAACTTTTGAATGTATTTTTTGCCCCAAAATTTCAAATATCCAGGCTTTGTATTTGTCAAAGACCCTAGGGAAAAGTTTCCAAAACATGGTTGAAAAACCTGAATATACCCATGCAAGTTTTTGGTAAATAACTGGCCCATATACCCCAGTAAGCCACCTCACTTGACCCCCACCCCCACCTCATGCCTGCACATCACTGTGTTTGCAATACTGGACCTGGGTGATTCTTTCAAATTTAATTTTTCCAAATACCCACACCCAGTTAATATTCCAGAATCAAATAACCCACCTCACACTGGTGCAGACCAGTGTTGGGCCCTTATTAGAAACATGAACAGAGCCAGCGGTTATCAGGGTGGCTCTTAGGACTTATGAATGCCATTCTCAAAAAAATCGAAGTCCTGGTTCCTAAATTTAAACAAAATCAAATAATGGGCCTTAAACCGCCAGTTCAGAAAACCAAATCGTTCTTAAAGGCTTTTGAAATAACTGGGACAGACGGTTCTTTGATTCTGAATTTTTTCAGATCTGGAACCCATGATTCTGAAATAATTTAAAAACCAGAACCGGTGGCTCTTTATAAATTCAAATAACTGCACAATACTGGTGCAGACTGCAGACCACCTGAAGCCAATTTAATTTGTGAAACAGTTTAGGATGATCTATGCTCGGCACTAATGAGTCATGTTGCACTTCAATTTCAAAGTAACATACTCCAATGTAGAGGGAGAGTGAGGGAGAGTCAGGAAGTTGGAAATTTCCGTTTCAAATGGTTGAAATCACACCACTTTGGTTGAATATTTAAGTTCAAATAAACACTAGTCAACTCCAAGATCTAAATGTCCAATATACCCAAGTAGAGGGTTGAATTGGAGGACCGAGTACATGGTATTAAAGAACATAAACCCCAGATAATCTAAGTTTCTCTCTTTCTCCATAAACACATTTTGTCTGACAAAAGTTCCAAGTCAAGTGTGCATGGTACCTGTAAGATGAATTACACTGTAAGTGTCAATGGGAAAAAATTACAAATTTCTTTGTCAGGTAACAAATGTAGGGAAAAATACTCCCAGAATTCTCTAACACTAAAAAAAAAAAGGGCACAACTAGCTGTAATGCGCCCCTCAAGTAATTTTCAAGGGGGGCAGCTCCCCAGGTGTGTGTGTGTGTGTGTGTTTGTTTTTTTTTTCCCCCATCTATGTGTACATTGGTGTATGTACGCCTTACCTAAACCCCTTGTTTCTGAAACTAAGTTTACTGTACTGAATGAATTCTGATCGGAGCCCCGATCAGTGTTTGATAATTGCGACAAGTTCAATATAACTAGTCTAGCGTTCAGTAACTGTACTGTGAATCTAACTGTTTTTGTTGCAGAGATCGCCTGCCTACATTTTACTGGATCTCTAAAAAATAATCACTACAATGTCCGATTCATGAATGATGTATAATTGTTTTTTTGACAGTCGGACAAGTGAAAGTTAGGTTTTGTTCCCGCGCCGATAAGTCTCGGACGGTGGTGGTCTACTAGCGCTGCAGCATCTCGGCTGCTACCTCACAAGCCTGGCTCGGTCGTCTAGTCCTTCAAATACCATGAGCACATAATCTTCGTCCATTTGTTCTGATATAGGATAGCCTGATACGGACACAACATTTCCCGAAACTGAAAAATCCAAACCTACAATTGGGAAACGAACCACCAAAAAAAATGATCAGATCATGCATCGTGATAGACAGTCTCGTCAAGTCGTTTAATTCATAATGACCTTCACTAAACAACTTGTTGTTTGCAATTTAGAATGTAGATATATTCTCAACCATTTGCCTTCATAATTTAGTAAGCTGCCCCAGCCTAGCATTCTTTAGTACTCTTGTAGTGTGCGGTCAGTGTATATTTACGGATTACAGTATAGAGATGTTTGGAACTTACTCATTGATCTACATGCTTTCCGGACTTTGTCCAATAGGCTACGGTTGTTTGATAGTCCCGGGAAATAAACATTCATACGTATCTGCAGCACAAATAAAGATAGAAGATGTCTGAATATTTAGAAACAGATCAAGAACCTTTAATTGAAACTGTTCCTCAGTTGCTTTCATCTATATGTATTACAATTGATTCTGACACTGGTAGAGAGCTGCAGGATCTGGTTATATGAAACTCACCGGCTCGCTGGAAAGTTCTTCTCTGTCGTTGTATTGATTGTCTGATCCGTATGCCCACCACTGTTGCAACCATCCCCATGAGAATCAAAGTTCAAACTGTTAATTAGGTCACTAATTGTGGTAGCTGCTTGACCACGTTAAGAAATAAATCTGCCAATTTATCAAAAGATATACTACAAAACCTTCCAAGAATAAAGGATTTGTACTGAAGTTTCCTCTGCATCTCGTGAGAACTTGCCAATTAATGCAACTATGCATGTCTCATGTGTGGATTCAGATTTCTAAGACGATTATCGTTTGCTTTAGTAGGAGAGCGTCAATGTAGAAAGCTAAAATTTAAATTGCTATATAGACCAAGGAAATTTACCTCCTGGTGTGAGGCCATTGCGTCACGATAATTTTGTGCTTGGTTGCCGCTTGCTTGTCGCAGGTCTTCGCTTTTGTTTTGTTCACTCGATATAAAGGATGGATTTGCTCCGAACTTGAAATTTACCTGCTACACCGCCACATGGCTCGTCAGAATTGCGGCCTAAGCCCAATATGCGCACTAATTAGTACAATCAGATTTTCAGTCGAGCTTAGCTAGACGCAGCTGCTGGAATGGTGCTAGAACTGCAGCTATTACCTAGACAAGATCCTCAATACAAAAATTGTCGCAAAAAAAGAACACTGATTCTAAAAAGCAGATTGATCTGAAATGACACTCATGAACTCATGTCTACTAACTCGTATAATCAAGCTCTAAATCTATGCCACTAGAATGTGACAGGATTGCTATTACACTGAAACTTACAAGTTTGCGATCGAGTCGATTTTTTCTCTTCAGAAACAACTCGGAGCTAGGGCTTAACAATTGCTAATCAGTCAGATCGTACGTCAAATATCTGCTGCAGGCAGGAGCTAAGAGTTTCAAGATAGAAGTCGAGACGGGTAAATGAGAATAGAAAGAATGTAAGAGCAGCTGGTAGGACGTCGCAGCGACAATTGTGAAAATAGTAGTGGAAGTGGAGAGTGTTGTGGAATGGTGATGGTTGAAGCTTTGTGACGACGATGATGAATATACTGCCGGTGATGGTTCTAGGCGAGATTGCATCTATATAAGCCGCATGAATTGCGTTAGCAAGACGAAGACGTACGACCAACGACCAACGGTTAACAAGAAAAACAAACTCCAGTCGGTAACTTGTTCCAACCGAAGTTTGATATTCACAATCAACGCGTTCCGCCGGAACACACTGCGAGTGAGTCAAAACTTGGGCTCGAGATCACCTAACTCCATCAAGAATTGTTCTTGGTGTGGCGACTACAGCTCTCTTGCCCATGTGGATATGGTTTTTCAAAAACTTCTTGTGGTTTTTAGTCAACTGCAGGCTCACCGTGGCCCGCGTCCGCACAATCTGGGTTTTACTTGCGACAGTGAGGAATCGGAACAGTAAGGTAAGAAAGAAGGCGAGAATTCACCCCGGAACCACCCAGCTATGACTCAGTTGTGGATGAACCTCAACTGAATTAATATTTGGTTTCCACTTGGTAACCCATTGTTTAAGGAGTAAAAGTCATATATAAGTGTAGGTAGGAAAATAGGTGTACATAAATGGTTTATATGTAGGCCAGGGTTGTCTTTACTAGAAGCGGGTTGTTAGTGGGTAGAAAAAAATGCAACTGAATTAACCAACATGGTTAGAGAGGGAACTAGAACCCAACAGAAAACTGTTTCCTGACCTCGTACCATCCATCCTTCATGGTGTGCTGTTAGGTGCTGGTTAACTCTGGTCAGTTTAGAGGAGAACAAGCGTTGGTAACGCAGTTGCAGTTCATCAACAACTGAGTCATAAATGGGTTTTCTAATGGCCAGTGCACCTATGGAGTTGAGTCACATAAGCACTAATTCCTGAGGAAACTCAGTGCCTCCAAAAAGATACAAGAAACTCAGCAGTTCTCTTCATGTTCTTTTCCCTTTCCGTTCTGAACAGGAAAAGAACTGCTGAGCTTCTAGGTAATTTTCTGCAAAAGTGATTAGCTGAAATGTTTTGGTCATCAGGGATGAAAAATGAGCCAATATATTTTGGCCAGGGGTTGGTTGTAGGGCTAAATTTGCACAGTTTCTTGCCTTGGCAACAAAGGCTTTTATCTTGTACCCAAAAGAGACTTATTGATGAGATTTAATGTTTTAGTCTGAGGGAAAAAAGTTGTGGTTTCCTAAGTCGGTTCTGAGAATTTAAGGGGCAACTTCCCAGGTATGCGGCCTAATGCATCTGATTAGTCTTTTCTCACACCTATTACACCCTTTCTTTTCATCAGTTGAAAAGTTGGGCCACAATGCAAAAGTCTATCAAATTGAAAAGGGACCCAAAAAATTCAATGGTCCAATCAGGGGTGATGAACCATACAGGTGTATATACGAAAAATACATATCTTCTTGATCGTTGGTTAAGGATACCGGACCTTGATAGGCAATTTCTACTGACCTTGCTCCTTGGAAGGCGGAACTGTTCCTGAATAGCCCCAGAAGTGCATTTTCACTATGATGTAAGAGTCCCATTTGGAAGCACCTCACAGTGATCTTGGCAGATAACTTAGCGCTTCGATAGACTGCGCAGCTGTACAAAATTGTACCTTTGGTCAAGTCTTTCAACAATCCCAGCCAATCTAGTTGACTTTATATGGAACTATATTATTATACATTTTAGTGACAATGAACTGGTGTATGAAGTACAACTTTAGGTTTTATAAGTCCTCCTTTGGAGAGTTCTAAAGTGTAATTTGTTTACCCAATTCCCAACTAAACAGGAATAGAAAGGTGTCTTTCAGATTTGTGTCTTTTCAATGTATTTAAGTAGTGAATAGATTTTCAATGCCTTCTGAACCAATTTGCATCCCATTTCTTTGCAATTTAATTTGAATCCCACTTTGTTGAATTTCAATTCAATTTAGTTCCATGCAATGTCATTCAATGTTTTCAATTGAATGGAACTTAATTTTCACGAAATCAATTCATTTTTTTCATTAGTTGATTATCATTGAAGGTGCGCAGCAACCAGAGCCCAAATTTACTGTTGACTAAATAACAATATCCAGAGCACAATCATTGTCACGAAACTCCCTTTACATTAAGTAACTGCAATCAATTGTGACAAATTAAGAAATATTATGGTAAAATATTGTAATATGCACTAAAGTAGCTAGCACTGAAGATATTAAATCAGCTAAGGGTCGTTATTGGCTAGGTGCTTGTTTGGTCCTTGTGTGCCCTTGCCTGATTCATTTTTTTCTCAAAAAGGATGGATGATACCCAGATACATTTGGGCAAAAATGTGTATGACATTGCCCAAAGTGTGTAATGGGCAGCACCAATATGCATCTCAGCACCTCCAAACACATCTTGGATGGGCAAATGGGCAGTAAGATAAAAAGAAGCAGGCAGTAAAACGTACTGCCTACAATAACGAGTCCTTGATGCTTTAATGTCTTCCAGAATCAGCTTGTTGCTATTCGGAAAAACCTGTTCTTATCAACACAAACAGGGACTCCATAAACGTCACGCTTCCACAAATCCACCAAAGATCAATTGGATCATACAAAATCCAATTTAAGACTACTTGTATTCTAAATTTCCAGTACTGAGATCTACCTATACATTGAATTTTGGATAGTTGTTATGAAAACCTCATATATTGTTATATTTTGAAACACTGAATTGAACAATTGAGTATTCAGTAAATATCTTAAAAATTGGGGTAGCAAAGGGGTACCTCCTAGTTGACCTCTGTAAGAAAATCTCTTTTTTGTTTTTCTCCAAAAACATAGTGGGCAAAGAGATTCCATTACCCCCATTGAAGCACTACTCAAGAAAATTGGGAACACTTCATTCAACTTTTGTTTTCTAAAGCTTCCTTTCAATTATATTCACTTTGGCACGATTTTCCATAGTGCACCAAGTAAGCTTAGAGATTACTATAAATGGATTGATGAAAAGCTAAGGTGCACATAAAGACATGCCAAAACATTTCTAGTGCTAGGCAATTTGGTAGGTTCCATTTCTAAAACCACATTCTACATTAGCAAAAATTTATTTCTCAGTGCAAATGGATCTTTTGTTTGTGCAAAGGGATCTTCAATTTTGCATAGATCTTCAAGTCTATCAAAATTTTGTGGCATGATCTTTAGTTTGGATAAGACCCCCAAACAAGGGTGTTACTTAAAGCGGGAACACATTTGGTTGTTGCCTTGCATGGCCTCTTTTACTAAGGTCCTCAATTGTCATTCTAGAGTCTTACCCTACATGGGTGGAAACATGTTATTAGGATGGACCAAAAATGTGTCACAGTGTCATCTTTTTATGTACTTCCTTATCAGTCTTATTCCACCATATGTCTCATGAACACAAAGTGGATGATATTGACAATTCTATATATATGATGGTTTAAATTATTATATTTTTAAATTGATGAGAATCAGATTATATAAATATTTTAAGGAGTATGTCTTTTTAATATTAATAATATTTTAAACCAAATTCAACTTTGCACTCAACACTAAATGAAAACCATTCAATCAATTTTACATAACAGCTTAGCCTTTAAACTAGATATGCATTGGAATTTGATCACATTCATTGAAGGCCAAAATGATCCCATAGATCCGCGGGTTATTCCTCATGCACATGTGACATTGATTTAAATAGTAGGGGTCTCTTTGATGTCAATATAGAAAAATAATTTACTATGAAACTTGATTTTTTTGTTAAAGGAAAAATTCGCGTCGCTGGAAACGAACCCTTGTATTTAACAACTGAATAAAAAGGTAAGAGCTTTGGTTTGAGAGGTCTCTTGTGGGATTCATCAGGTGGTGAGCCTATTCATGATAATTGGAAGGGGCATTCTTTTCTTGATTCTTGAAGTTTTACCTGCTTGTACCTGCACTTATAACAGTTTGGTGAAGGGTCCTAAAAGAATCAAGAATATTCCCAGTTAGTAAGTTGAATATTACTAACCAGTTTACAGCAGTTATTTCTTTCATGACAATTTTTTGTTGTTTTGCAGTTTTTAAAAAGATAAACTTGGTAACACGTGGTTCTTCCCTGTAAAATCTCTTCTTCCAGAAAGAATTGGCCATATTTGCAAAATGAAAGAATTGGTGGAAAAAGAAAAGAAAAAAAGAAACCTGTTTCACAAGCAGTGGCTCACGATGTCACATGTTCATATGCAGTAGATGTAAATGTTTTTCCTCTATGAGTAAGGGTCTTCAATCCTCAAATGTGTTGCCATTTTATTTTTGCCCTGAGCATCTTTTTCTTGTCATTTTGTATTCCCTTTTTATATTCTCCTTGTTCTTATTCAATCTGACTCTGAAAGATAATGTAATTAACAGCCCTTGTTTCTATCACACAGAACGTTTTTAAAAAAAAGTTTCACATGTCCAGAATCCAGCCCCGTGCCTGATATTTTTGGATACTTTGGTCATGTTTATAGAATATATTCCACTATTATTATTGGGTTTATTCCCTCGTGTGATATTCTCTTTTATGCATGGTAAGACAATGGACTCCATTTGTTGAAAAATGTCCCCTCTTTTCCACATTTCATGACTTCTCAGCAAAAAGGGTTGCTCCCCACTCCAAGCATGCCTCTCTCTCTCTATATCTACATACAAGAGGGGAATGATTTTTATAGAGCCTCACAAGAAATCTGTTAAAAGGGCCAACTTTGATTCTTAGAACCCTGTTTTCTTTGAGTTAGAAATGTTGTGCCGTACTCGTGGGTTTCTCTTCTTGTATTTATGTGCAATTATGATATCCTTTATTAGCATAGTGGAAGAAGCTGTCAGAACAAAATCCCAAAGAACACAAAAAAAAAAAAAAAAAAAACCCAAAAAAAAAAAAAAAAAAAAAAAAAAAAAACCCACAGATTACAAAAGGGGAAGCAGCAACCCACAGGAACCAAAGAGCTAATCCCTCTGATGGTAGGAGGCTATCTCACCCACAGCCCCTCTAATGTTGGCTGCATGCAAATCCCAAAGTCATCAGTCACCTACAATGTTACACTGTAATATAGGATTAATTAGGAGCTTTTTCCCCAGCCACAGGGTCCTAGTCAAATTCAAAATTCTACAATCATATATATTTTTAAATTCAAATATTATGATTTCGCCTGTATTGGCTTGAACTTTCACTATTTATTCTTTGGATTTATCCTTAGTCTATGGTTTAATCTGCCTATATAACTATGTAATTGTGTTTTCTCTTAATTAAATTATTGATGTATTTTCTTACTTTATTTTTATATTTAATTCTCAAACCTAAACTTAAATGATATTAAAATTTTCGTAAAATTAATTGGAAAAATGTATTTTTTTTGTATCCATGTCGTTGGGCTAGGGTAAAAGACTAAAATAGTCATGGAGAAAGAGGTAAAAATTATTAAAAGGGAAATTTTCTAAGGGTATGTGTCAACCGTCACAAAGGCCATCACACGGATATACTGAGACTTGGGAACCACAAATCTAAAATTCTTCTGCATTGAACTAACTAGTCGCTTTTTTCAGACTGTGAACACTAACTACTTCACCAGACTCTAGCGGTCATTATAAAAAAACAATTTCCTTGGGGAAGATGGTGGCAGGTGCGCAAAAAGTAACCATCCGCTGTTGATATTAGATAACACTTGTAAAGTCTTCATGGTCAGCCTTCTATTCTCGTGTTCCTCTGGGCCCGGTCTGCTCCTGAAAGTCACTTTGGTGGCCTCCTCAACTACCAGATGTAACAATAAGAAAAAAAATAATCATTCTACATTCTTGGCTTCCTACTGGAAACTTATCCTAAAAATCTAGCAATTTGGTTTTTTTTTGGGGGTTGAGAATTTGGAATTGTTTTTCCATGAAAAATCATTTGTTTAGGTTGAAATCGTATTTTCCCTGTCAAAATTTGACCAAATTTTGCCAAGAGAAAAAACATGCCTCTGCATACACCCATAATAAACTGACTTTCATTCTCTTCACCAAGAGGACAATTCTGACCTGAATGCCCAAGTGATTGAGTAATTGGGGATTGAGAGGATTGTTTGTGCAGTTGACAATCCCCCGCTTTAGCACAATGGCCAGGATCTATGAACTTACCTACTCAGGGTCCATCTTGTTGGGTCTCACATTCATCTTCCCTAGAAAGAGCACTCCCAACTTCCAAGTATCCACAAGTGGACAGACAGGGGCCGACATAACTAATTCTGTTTTAGCTTGTAGTGCAAGACAGGTTTTGAAGCAGAATTGTCCCTGGGATGGGATCATGTGGTCCCCCATTTAGGAAACACAGGCTTACTTTTCCACTTATAATCTGCTGCTTACAGAATGTGTCAAAATCGACTTCACTATTCATTTGAAACCTTAGGTTGAAGACCGTCCTTGATTAGGTCTTGTTCCCCATAGTAGCTGCTGTGAAATTTTTTTGGATCACATTTTCAGATGCTGCTCAGAATTGGCAAGGGCAGACATATGTAACAATTTGAGGCTGCTAGATGCAGTGAATCCTCATACATACTACATGTACCTCAAAAAGTATAAATATGTGTCTATGTATATATATGTGTTGGCAAATTCAGGGGTACTTACCAGGTTCTCGAACCAAGTTCAGGTCAGGTCCTACAATTTTATAGGAACCAGAATTGGATGTGAAACATGGAACCCACCTTTCATTGAAACTGGGATTGGGCAGCTCTCCTCAATTAAAAAGAGAGTTGAATCCTCTAGCTATTTAAGTGTAATTTTTTTTAGAGGTTGATGTCAATATAGTGAACTTTGGATAAAATTGACAATTTTAAAACTTGACTTAATTAATTAATTAAAAAAATTTAACAAAAGATGAAAATTTTGTATGTATGGAATATATTTGGACCAAATTAATATCCATCACAAAATATAAAAAATAAAGAATATGTTTCAAAACTGAGGTTATGAGTGATATGTTTGCATGGAACTTTAGTTGAAGAATGACAATGATAAAAGAATAGGAAATCCACCAAAATTTAGAAAACTTGTTACATTTGGCACCTCCACCTAACCCTAATTTTTTCACATAGGATTCTCTTGAGACCCTTACCTGGGTTAAGGGTCAGACCTTAACCAGGTCTCACTATTTTTGTTTTTAAAAAACTTAACCGGTTGTCACCATCCAGTTGTCACTTGATCTGGTTTTCAGGCAGGGTATCACTAAATGTGATACCCTGAGGGGTTCAAACTCTGATGCCCAGCTGATGCCCGATGGGATTTTTGATACCGGCTCAACACTGGTCTGTACCAGGTAAGCACGGGTATGAGGTTGGTATATAATCTCATATCCCTGCCAACCAGGTACTAGTATGAGGCTAGTATTGCCTCAGGTCACACCCATTATAATTTTTTTCTGACAACCTGGGGCAAATTTTCATCCTCTGCTGGATGAGGAGGCACAACCACAGCAACAGGAATTTCTAGCTCCAATTCACCAGACACTGCTCTTGGATGAGGTTTACTAGGGTGCCAAGGTGCATCTGACAAGGAAATTTTGTGCTAGATTTATACTGTTTAGGGCAGTTTTTCTCCAAGTTTTCTAGTGTCTTAACAATTTCACCCAATCTTTTCGTAATTAAAGCTAAATCTTTTGTCAGATCATGCCCCACTCATGCTAAATCTCTTGTGAGATCATTGCCACCAGTGTCACATCACAAAAATGAAAAAAAACCACTGAGGCACATACCCGTTTGGGCAGTTCTCTGATACAAAGACTAGTGCTGGACTTTCTGTAACTGGGTTCCAAGTTAGTACCCACTTGTCACTTAAATAGACCCCAGCGGATATTGGGGTGGTTCTTAGGGTTGATAGTCATAGTTCCAATAAAATTAATTCAGGTTAGGGTTGTGGAACCTAAATATCGCTCTCTGATACCCCTAGCCCTAAAAATCACAGGCAACTGCCTTCACTAGAGGTTGGGCCAGATCTGGCCCATCCTCAAATTTTGCAGTCAAAAACTTGATTTCAGAACAACATTTTCCTCCCAAGTTTAAAATAGGCTCCCTCACATGATGAAAAAAACCAGTGCAATTTAGCTGTTAATAACTAGAAAAAATAATGTTCTAATGTGAATCATAGGCCTTCAAATTTCAGCCCCATTGTTTTCATATGGTGGCCTTCAGTTCATGTTGGGACCAGAGAGGGACCTTAACCAAGTTGCATTTAGCACATTTTTGGCATTGAAATTATCTAATTTTTAGAGTAGATGTATTTTTACGAAATTTCCACAAGGGGTCCTGTTATTAATCTACACATTTGAAAAAAATGCAAACCAACAATTTGAAAAGAAACTAATTGAAGAAAAATCTATACACTGTTAAATCCATGTATTTCCTAATCAGAAAGGAGCCGGAGGAATAATTCATGACAATTAGCTTTCTACAAACTTTGGTAAGAAGTTGGAACATGAAGGGAACAAATAGAACATCTATCCAAAAATGTAGAAAATTTCATAATCAAACGAAAAAGTGAAAACCGTTTTTAAAATAAAAATCACAAAGAATTTTCTGTCGGTACGTTAGGTGATATGGTTAATTAACTACTTTTTTGCGACATTCGTTACCCTTTTGGCCGACCCACTCCTCGTGCCTCGCATCCCTCCCAGAGTAGTTTTGTCCGCTAGCTCAAAATACTATTCATCTAAAAGCCCTGCAGGACGCTGGAAACCCCCTTCTGACTTTGCTGCGGTTCCCACCATCACCCCAGTGGTCCCACGGCCCCCAAGCTCCAACAAACCAGAAATTCCAGTCAAGTTCCCGATATGCACAAAGCCAATGAGACAGTACAATGTACACCGTAGAGGACTCATTGGAGAGGCCGGGGCAGGGGAAATAATTTAGGGTTCTGGTTTTCCAACCATGTTGGCAGCGTGTTCCCAGCAGGTTCTTGACGATGTTCCAGACGTGCTCCCTACGTTCTCATGTGTTCCCCAATCTGTTCGCAATAGCACCACACTCTATCCTGTATCTTCGCAAGAAATTCTACCCTTTAGCCTATGTAGCCAGATAGAAGGGAAAGGTTACACAGTATTCTATTTTACGAATGTCCACTAAGTATGTGTGTGTTTTTGGTGATAGGTCAATCGAAGAGGCCCATCACCCATGAAAAGTCACTTTGGACACTCCCTTCGCACCCCACAATTAATTAATACAATAACAATGAAAAACTTGCATTCCAAGAAAAAGTATGAAGAATATTTGTAGTGAGTTTATTACTAATCTACCCCAACGGTAATTGATAGCATCCGTTGTATTATATGTCTATGTATTTTCTTGGCAGTTATGAGTCATGTGAGCGATGTATGTAGATTCTAGTTGGCAGGGTAGTATAAAGGTTGTATAAAGTGGACGATGTGTAAGATAAGGCGCCCCAATGGTATCATTCCCAAAATAAGGGGCCTAGGATGTGAGCATTGAGGATGGCCCCACATTTCAGGAATGCTGTCCACTGGATAACAAAAAATGATGAGCATAGTCATAAACATACATAGATCAGGAGCTGTGTTGCGTTTTCATTTTTGTGATGTAGGATGGGTGCTGATCATCCCATCCCACAAGAGATTCCAGCATGAGTGACTATGATCCCACTGATCATTTACCTCTAATGGCCACAAGTTTTGAGAAAACTATTGAAACCGTAGAGAACTAGCAGAAAAACGGTTGTTTTGCCCTACCCAGTAGAAATTAGCTGAAACTTCCTTTGTGACGAGTGGGTGCCCGTGACCTTCGGCCACTGTGATCATCCAGCTGGACGGACATTTCATCCATCCCCTTAATCGGGACGGACAGTAGCTATAAAAAAAAAGCTTCCCCAAAATTCGTCCCATCATCAAGCCGGACGGACATTTCATCCATCCCCTTGATTGAGACGGACAGTAGCTAAAAGTGAGAAAAGGTAGTCTTGGTCAATACAAAAAAAGAAAAAAATTGATTCTGGGCTGTCGAAGGCCTAAATATTTTTTTTCTGGTCTTCCCCTAAATCCGTCCCGTCATCAAGCCGGACGGACATTTCATCCATCCCCTTAATGGGGACGGACAGTAGCTAAAAGAAAAAAAAGGTAGTCTTGGTCA
>Ga0209611_10000894_pt1 | contig 48128 bp, 26 predicted proteins | sample S1TSphgellanicum_3_FD_187693 | JGI IMG/M metagenome (GOLD analysis project Ga0209611, IMG submission 187693) | Host-associated microbial communities from peat moss isolated from Minnesota, USA - S1T2_Fc - Sphagnum magellanicum MG (SPAdes) (version 2) | ecosystem: Host-associated > Plants > Peat...
AAAAAAAAAAAAAAAAAAAAAAGGGAGCCCAATTGAAGAAAAGGGGGGTAAAGGTTTTAAGGCAGAGAGATCGGCAGGAGCTAGAGTAAGGTAGTAAGGTCGTTCTCCTTCCACTGTAATTAGTGACCAACGAACTCCAGCTTCTGTGGTTTTTGGAAGCTAATTTTTTGGAAAGTTAGGAAGAAGAGGACTGGGGATAGAGACTGTGGTAGAAGGACAGTGCTTGTGCTGTCGGAATTGTTTTCTCTGAATTACAAGCCGAGGAAGGCTGGTACTTGATTTTTTTTGTTCTTTTTGGTTTGAGTTAGGCTAGTATGAGCCAAGTGTGAGAAAGCTCAAGGGAATGCTCCCGTAGCTGGGTTGTGAACTCAAGCCTGGAGACAAGGGAAGGCTGTCTGTATTGTTGCGTTGTGGTCATAAGGCGTCATTGTGTTTGATCAGTCGGGTTATGCGAGGGAGGAGAGAGGTTGTTGGATCCCGTGTTTGAGCTGTGTCTCTCTGATGTCCCTCCATTTTTGGTTATAGCATAATCTACTCTCAATTATTTGTCGTGATTTTAAACAAATGTCTTAAGACTTGAACAAGAATATTCCTTAATTCATCATAAGAAAATTGCACCTCACATATTTTGTGCAACAAGGTAATGTTGTAGTCATCATAAAAAACGTCTTCAAGTTTAATAAACAACAAGCATAGGTCAAACACATAAGTTTTTGAAATATAAATGCAAAGTTGAAATTGTGAACTATATTTTTCCTAGCTTGACATTTTAACTTGGGCCAAAAATTTATATCCCAAGACAGTATCAATGTTTTGCTTTAGCATTTCGGCACAAAGTTATAATATTCTTCAGCATTTTGGCTTATCATTTGAGTATTTTAGCTTGTCATCCAAGCATTTTGGATTGTGGTTTAAGCATTTTGGCTTGGGTGGGAGCATTTACGCCAATGCTTGGCATTTTGCCTTAATATATGGCTTAAGATCATACTTATATTATTGTCTAACCCTTTTGGTATTCCATACGTGCCTCCCTTTCTACCAGTAGATTTCAAGCAATAGGCAAGTACAACCCAAGGTCTTCACAATCATGTGCATGCCCCCATCGGTTCTCACCAATGTTCTACAATTCTATTTATTGAAGAACCTCGTGTCAAGGTTTTCACACTATATATGCATTTTATTTTATTGGATTTCTCAAGTAAGAGTTAAAGTTCAATTTCTCCAATTTCTAAACCTTTTAGTTTTAGTTCTAACAATTTTTTTTTCACAAAGTCATTCCGATTTTGAATAATGAATTTTATTTTTTTTATTCATGCCAACTTTTATTTTCTTGAAAATTTGTTATATGTTGGATGTACGAATGTATTGGATTTGGCAAACGATGGCATTGAATGCATGGTCAAATTTTGCACATCCCTTCTTTTTTTTGGTATAGGGGAAGGGTTTGTCTGAAGACCCTTTTGGATTTTGAGATGTCGTCCTAAGGCCAATGGCCAAGGCGAGGCATCTAAAATTTTGGAAGGATCTACGAACAGACCCTTCACCAACTTAAATAACTCTGGATTTTTTAAACTTATCTTTCTGCTCTTTCTTTATTTTTTACTCTTTTTTCTCCTTCATCATGTCTACCTATAAAGTTGCAATCATGTCATTTTAATGTCATTTGTCTTTTTTTCTTTTTTCTTTTTGCTTTCAACATGTTGCATTTTTCTCTACTTGCTTATTCCTTTGTTTTTTCTAAAAACATTTCCTTATTTTTGAAATAAAAACTTATATTAAAAAATTAAATTTTATCATACACATGTAGATTTGAGAGATAATTTTTAAATATCCATTTAAAAAAAGGATTAATGGAAAGGAAAAAAAAGAGAAAACTATATAACTTTTTCTTTTCTTTTCCATTTATCCTTTTTTCAAAAATGTATATAAAAAAATATGAAAATGAAAAAGATGACATAAAAATAAAAATTTCAAATTTTGCTTTGGGAGGGTTGAGAGATAGCTGACCAACCTATTGCGGGCCAAAAGCTACCTAAACAGGTTGACTACATATTTTTCATTTTTGGAAGTTACTCTTCAAATTTTCAGGTAAATAAAAAAAATTCAAAATGCATCGAAAAAAAATTCGAAGTCTTTTACAATGTAAAATGTCTCATCAATCCCTCATTAAATACGTATAAATAGTCCAAGTTCTCCATCAGATCAAATCACAAGAAAGAACAAACACCTATCACAATGTTGATGCATCTAGAGGACCAAGAATGACATCAGAATAATCACAAAGTCAACCAATTTCACTTATACGAAAAACCAAAGTTGTGAAGTGGATTGCTTGCAAAGGGTGATTGCTTATACAAATGCATATAGGCTATTTTGTGTACACAAATTTCATTTCGTCATTAGAGAGTTGAAATTTCATCACATTTTCGTCGCCTCCAGGCTCCTCCACTTGGACATTTTTAGAAATTTTCATTTTATGAATTTTGAATTATTTAATGACGCAACTGACCATAGGCTAGGGTATTTAGCTATGAAGTTCAATGTACTTTTCAACTTTTCCAAAAAAAAATTCAATTTGCCTACCTACACCTAAAGACAAAGTGTCCTAGAGACTGTGGCCACTTAGGTTGCATAAAAAAAAATCCTTAAAAAACACGGGTTCTTACATACTCCAATTAAGAGTGGGAATATATTGAAATTTCTTATCAGATTTTCAAAATGAGATACATCAAACCATGCAATTTGTCAAATCAAAGAAACATGTAAACTAGATTTGGTCGTCAGCAATCTTGAGTATCATAATGCCAAGCTTTTGAGATGATTTCTTATTGAACCTAACTACAGGCTGAACACAAAAAAAATCCTCTTCTGATACAAAGGTCTTATTTCTCTTATAACACAACTTATCAGTTCTAATGGAAGATATGCAAGAGAACAGCACTGAGCTACGAAGGGAATTACTCTTGAATGAGATTTTGAAGCAACTTGATGGGTTTATTAGGGTTAAGGGTTTCCATAGGTAAAGTCTAAACCCATGAAAAGGTGCTTTCCAGGAATATCTGGTGTGGACCTGGCTTGTAGTCTGTCAGTATGGTTTCAGATTTGTAGGAGTATTTGAATGGGGGTTTTTCAAAATCTTTTGTTGTCAGTGGCTTAGCATTCTATATCAATCTTGGCATCGAACCATGACATTCATGTTGCAAATCTAAAACAGGTCTTGCATGGGGAACTGATGAGGGAGCAATCAGAGATGCCTTTTCCTCATTCGGTGTAGTGACTGAAGGTAATATTGTAATATCGCTTGACCTGTCAATTTCCAAAGAAGTGGTAGGCCATAGGTCAGTACAATCTGAGCTGTGGTTGACTTGCAGTGAAAACTGCCTGTGACCGGGAGACTGGATGACCTCATGGTTTTGGGTTTGTGAGCTTTGAAAACAAGTCTGAGGCTGGAGCAGCCATCCAAGAAATGGATGGCCAGGTATAACCTCCTTAAGTTAAAAGTATCAGAGTTTTTTTCTTTTAGACTATCTGTGGAGAAAATCTGTTGTCATTCTGTTGTCCTCAATATGTCCTGCACTTCATTGTTCTGGTTATGTTGGATTGCAAACATTTTATGCTGATGTTAGGTCATATGTGCAACTCCTTACTTGACATTTGGGGTTGATTCTTGAAATGTGACAGAACCTCAGGACACAATTTTTTGTATAGTTTCTGCCCTAAGGGTCTAGCATATAATTTCTATATACCAAGCTGCAGGCCCTATGGTGAGCTGATAAAGGCATTGCGGAGTAATGGCAGGTAGTTGCTTTGATTCATGTTAAAGGTGATAGTCTCATATTTCTTCTCTGGGTTATGACCACATGCGTTTTTTGTTGTCTGTTTTGGTTTGGCTGGAACTGACACAATGGTTACCTTGAAGTATATTGTGGAGCTTTCTCTGCACTCTCTTGAGTGTCTCTTGAAGTTTTGGGCATACTCTCATATTTACATTACTGTGTACAGGATCTGGGGGGCCGGACCCTCCAAGTTTATTATACTGGAGAATGGACTCCAGGAGACCAACCAGTGGGTGGAATGTCCTGGGGAGTGGAGACCAGAGCTTTGGGGGAAGTTGGAGGGGAATGTAAAACCAAATTCTCTCACTAGGAAACACTTTGATCATAATTCTTAGTTGCCAGAATCTCTTGTCATTAGTGTTTCTTCTTGATCTTGATAGTCCAGTTAGTTGTAGCTTTCCTACTGCTTTCCACTTCAAGATTCCAGAGTTTCATTAATGTTCAGTGATGTTCAGTGCAGTTTTCTGATTCTGTAGGGTAAAGGTAGAGGAGCATTGCCTTATCATCTGACTGTGATTGTATGGGTTCAGAGGATGAGGGCAGCCTCAGCTGACCAACTTTCTTACCTGAGCACTTTCCAGTTTGTGGAGGATGCTAAAATTGACATGGCTGACGAACTGTGAGCTGAGTTTATTTGTTGGTTTTGTGGGTATGACATACCTGAAACTTCAGAGTGCTTAAAAGTTCAAATGTTATAGTCTATCAGTGCATTTCTCCATTGAAAAAGTCGTTGATTGATGCCCATGGACGGGCCCATGAATCAGATTGTTTAGTGGCAGTTGTTAATTGAGAATCAAGTGGGTAAGTTTGGTACCAGGAACAACTGATTTTTGCAAAATCTTTTGATGCTTCTTATTCTTTGTCTGAGTTATATTGTGTCCAACAAATGATACATGCAACATCTGGAATGTCAGATTTTTGCAATTTGGCTTCACACTCTCTATACTACTGTAGCCTAGGGTCAGTTCAGTTTCCACGTTGACAAAATGAATGATTATTTTTTTTCAAAAAATGAATTCGTTTTTAAAATTTGAAATTATATATTTTTCCATCATCTACTATAATATTGTGATATGAGTAGTGAAACTATTCGGAATGTAGCCTATGATAATTATGATGATTTTGAACATGTCAACTTCATATTTTCACAAAACTTCATTTCATTATTTTGAGGATTATTTAATGATGAAACTGACCTTAGAGTAATGGTAGTCTTCAGATTTCAATGTGTTCAACAAGCAATACAGAACACATCAAAATTGTGAACAGGGTATAACTCGTTTTTGGGGGAAATGTGCAAAGTGGGCATTGCTCATGGCTCCAGACTTTGAATTGGATTGGGTGATCAATAGAACTTCAACTTCCATATTTTAAGTCAAGACCTTGTGAAATATTAACCAAAGGGAAATGTAAGTCTCATGGCACAATAGTGCTATAAGGAGTTGTGAGGAAGAAAAAAATTAGGTGGCACAAATTTGAGGTTCATAGCTTATATCCTTCACCTTCAAAGTGTCTCCCCAACCCCCCCAACCCCCAATGGATTTGAGAAATTTCCTTCTGAAATTGGAGGGCACCTTATGTCCATGAATATCCCTCCTCAAAAAGATTGTGATGGATCTTACATGAATATCCTCCTAAAGAACATTGCAATGCATCTTACATGAATATCTCTCCTAAAAAGGATTGCATTGGACCTTACTCCTATGAGTAGGTGTAAGAAGCCTCCCCTCCGATGCTTCTTGAACTAAGTATGTTCCCAGTTGTGATAACCTTTGCCTCATGCTTATTTCATTAGTCACCTACTAGTTAGCACAAGGTACCACCCTAGCTCTCGTTGGCCCAATGATTCCATAACAGTTCGCTGCTTGGATGAAGATTTTATAACCACTGTCAGTGTGGATGAAAAGAGGGCATCTTCATTCTCACAATGGGTGTTTATGTCCGGTAATTGGCTCTCACGCGCTGGTTGAGGAGTGCTGAGACTATTCACAATATCCTGTGCGCTCTCGGCAATTAACTAGTCCATAATACTCTTGTAAATTGTCTGTTTGCATTTCATCCACGGGGATGCAAGTGTTGGTACTTTTCCTCCATGAAAGGGATGAAACAAGAGCGTCCCTTCAGCCGTGGAGCGTCTTCTGAAGGGTCCAAGGAAGGAGGGACACAAGATTGGCGGTTAAGATAAGATAGGGTGGGGAATCCGGATAGCAGTCGGCAGCCATTGGGTCAACAAACACTGGGACTTACTTCTCTCTCTCTCTCTATCTATCTCTCTTTAGCATTAGGATTTGCTCCACCCAACAACAAAGGTTTTCCATAGGCATTGATTGCATGGGCCAGCCTAAGAACCAAACAGAGACATTCAAGGAGTTCTTATGTGGAACAGAAGACCAAAAAGAATCGTAGTGGAGATTTTATCTACCTACATAAATCTTCAAAACCAACGACCTTAAGAAAGGCTTTGAAGTTGGGTGTGGTTTCACTGCATGATAACTCAGCTACTACCCACAACAGCTCTGTGCCATTGGATTAACAAAACTCTCCATATTTGGTGAAATCTGAATCTTTTCCAGCTACATGCACCTACAACTTTAAAATTACAAGTTATGCAGAAGAAGCATTGCACTCTTCCAGGTTATTATTATGGCTCTGACCTCTTTGGATTCCAAAAGAGATGATAACCAACCATTGTGACAACCTGAGCCATACCACTTCCTCAAGAATGGAGATGATAAACTTTGTGCAAAATTGACGCAGATTTACTTAAAATTTCCCAAGATATTGAATTGTTTTGACTGCAAAAAGAGTTCTGGAGATTTTCTGTTGTAATTCATTTGAGCTCATGGCAAAGCAGTTCAAGCTACTCGAAGGTCAAAAGGGCACTGCTAGAAGCAAAGTGAGGAACTTGATCCATCATGGTTCTTGCTACAGACAGAAAAGTATTGGTAGAATTTTGAGCTGTTAATTTCTTTAACACTGAAAGTAGTGCAAAATGCCAACTACAGATAAGGGTGGAAAATGCAACTCGCCCAACACAATTCAATGTATATACTGGAATGTGCGCTCCATCAGTGGGAAAAAAAACATCAAGCAGTTGCAGGAGTATATCACCAAAAGGCAGGTAAGAAGCTCAGCAGTCTGCAGACACTCCTTCTCTACCCACCTTTAAACAAAACCATGCAGAATAGAAGCTTTGAATAAGCTTGACAATTATTATTTGGAATCTCAAGCACTAGAAAATTGCAAAAAGAGCAAAAACCTCTAGCTTACTTTCAAGTTTACAATGCATTGTTGTTCATGACTATTTGGGTTTTCTATATTTTTATCATGATATGAATCACTACAACTGGTATGTGTCAAACTCAAATGATGTTGCTGTACAACTCTTAACACAATGTTGCATGTTGGGTGGTGTTAGGTGGATCTTTTATTTTTATCAGAGACATGGCAACGGAAGGGCAAGTCTCTGCCTGACATACAGGTCAGGATTTTGGAACAATTTGAAGTTGATTTTGTGGAGTTCTTGTGCAATGATTTTCATACATGTGTGAAGCAAAATACCCAATCTAGTTCATGTCTCTTAGCTTCTACCCTTAATTTCTTTGTCACAACATTCTTTGGTTCAAGCATAAAACCATCATTGAGATCCAAGCTAACTAATGATCCTCAACTATGGAACCTTCCTCTGACATAGTTGTGAAGTTGAATCTTTCTTTATTGGTAAACCTTGTTAACAACAACCTACAAATGTAGTCATGGAGCCTTGTATGGATTGTAGGGCTATGGCCTCATTTCATGTATGAGTAACCCAACTGGAGGACGGGGAGGAGTGGCATGCTACTTCAAGAATGAACTAGAATCCTACATTTCTTGTTTCAAGAAGGATTCTGATGGTCATTACCTATGGCTCAAGATTGACCACACCATCGGTTTTGAGAAGGACATATTTGCAGCTATTTGTTACTATCCTCCCATTTCATCTACAGTGTACAAAGTGTGCAACAGATTAGAGGAAGGCTTTCCATACGGGAATTTGAGTAAAGACATCCATTCTTTCAGCATGCAAGGTGTTGATGATTTCTTTGTTGTAGGAGACTTCAATAGCCGTATTGGTGATGCCCAAGCCCCTGAAGCTTATCGCCATGGTCTTTCTCGAGACTCTGCAGACAAGAAAACCAATCAATTTGGGCTTCCTCTTCTTGATGTCTGCAATGCTAATGATCTCATCATCTGCAATGGTGTTACTCAGGTACATTACTAAACTTTTGCCCTACATTATTAGCTATGGTTTTTTTCCCTCTTTTGTTTTGGAGCTCTACTCTTTGCAACCACAGCCATCAGGTCTTGGGATTCAGTGGGTTTTCTTATTAGGTCTTTTTTTATTTTTGAAAAAAACTTACCAGCAACAAATTTGAACACTTTGTAAATTGGACCTAAAGGCCTCAAGAGAGAAGTGCAAGCGCTGAACTATGACTTTCCCTAATTAATTTCCTTTTCACATCCACTATTGATAAAGCATTTTACTTTCAGCTTCCCCATCCATCCATATAGGTCTCATGCAATGAGGAATTTCCAAATACTTATACTTGGGATTGAGTGGACATGTTGCTGGCATGTTCTTGAGGTCTTTTCTTGTGAAGAGCAATACCTGTCTTAACGGTTTCTCTCAAGCCCAAGTTGCATACCAACTCAATCTTGCACTTAGCAATCACTTCCCACCTCCGTCAACTTTTTGTAGAGTTGCCAAATTCATTGCCACCTTTAACAATTTTCTTGAGTTGTGTTTTTTCTTCACAAAATCATTTAATTCAGGAATTGCAAAAAGCAGCAACTTCTTGTTGCAAGTTCATCAATAACTTTGAAATGCATTGGTAAGCAAAGCTCTTGATGGACAAGTTGAGTCAATTTTTGCCAATTGAACAGTGCAAGTCTATTTTAGGTTGAACAAAACTTATGCCCAAAAAAGAGGTGGTTCATATGACCAACATGGTTATCGGGTGAAGCATACATCATTATGTATATGTTGACTTCGAGGTTCAATTGCTTGACATTACACCTGGGAAATTTCATCCCATGAACAAGAAACATGTACTTATAACTTGGTTTTATGACAAAAAAATTTGAAATTTTGTATATTCATGCTTCAATTTGTATGTAATGACTATAACTTATAATTGAATTGGGTGTTTGATGGGTTGTAGGTTTGGCCCAAATCTGGAAAGACAACATGTAGGAGTAAAAGTGTAGTGGATTACATAATAGCCCATGTTTATCGAGCACGGTACCTTGTCAAAGATATTGAGATTCTTCCACTTGAAACAAAATCTGACCATAATGCTATGAACTTCACTCTTCGACGATCCAAACAACCATTCCAAACTAAGAGACTCAACCTCCCTCCTCTCAAAGCTGACAACAGTGATGTATTCCATACACTCATTCAAGAGAATGCTATTCCTCAACCTTTTTTGTTATTGGATGAAACATTCAAGAGATCTAGCTTGAGAAATGGAAGCATGAATGATCAAATTGACAACAATAATCTTGGTGCAAGGAGTGGGGAAACAAAAACAAATCATGAAGGCGACAATGTCATTAAAAAAGTGGGCATGCAACCACCAATGTTAAACAAGGACAACTTTGACCAATTTTTTTCATATAATCCTACCAAGACTATATTGGCTTCTAATAATGAAATGGCTATTCCAAAGAAGAAAAAACAAATTGAATCTATTGAACAAAATATTCAAGAATTGAACACCCAAGGCTTGTCTCCAAATTCATTACAAACCCCGCTCCACACTATCAAAAATTCTCGAAATGTTTTCCCAATTGTTGAATTGCAAAAAGAATCATCAAAGATCAAAGAACATCAATTAGAACTTGATGAGCAAACTATTTCAAAAAAAGAATTGAATATTACTCAAAGAGTGGAAAATCAATGTGGAATGGGAGAAAAGATTCATAATTCCAATGCAGAGTCAATGCAGTTTGAAGCAAATTTTGGACCTGATTTTGACCCAATAGCATGGGTTGAACAAAAGACAACCCGGTTGATCCACAAAATTATTGCAAATGGCTTAAGCCCTAAACAAGACCTAAAGAAATCTCATTATCCTATTGTTGTGTCACACAAGAAAGGCTACATGACAAGAAGCATCGATGGTTCACATGTGGTCCAAACAATGAAGGTCTCACCAACAAACAAAATACTACTTGAGAATAACCAAAGCTCAAAGTTCTTGAATCCCATAGAGGATGAAATTGCAGTCCATGATCATGTTATGCTTCATTTGAAGAAAAAAGACTTAATGACAATCAATTCTAGACCAACATCCGTGGCTCCTCCTGGGCTTGTTCATGTTGCAAGGTTTGATTCATCATACAATAATGTTTGCATTATTCACTTTTTAGGAACTTCATCAAATGTTACTGTTCACCTCAAAAAAGTACCATAATTTTGTTGAGCAATTTGCCATAAGATATCTTATCATTTTAAATGAACATAATTGTGTGGTTTAAACAGGTTGTATGGACGAGCTGATATATTATGTAGGGGAACCTCCCATGATGGCTCAAGGTTAAGCACAAAATCATGGGGTCCTAATGGATTTAAAACAGGGATTGGCTTCCGATGTACATGTATGCACCCAGGAGGTCGAGAATTTCAATTGGATGGTCCAATAAAAGCCAACAACACAATTGCCATGATAGTGGTGGAACCTTCAAGTTTTACCAATTTGATTCATAAATTAAAAAGTGCATATGATTATGGTCGACTATGGAAATCCATAACTCAATTCAAAATTGCTCAAAAACTTGTTAAAGTTCTGTAATAACATGCAACATAATTTCAATGACATGTAAAATCAACAAAATTAGGAAAGTTCAAAAGAAAACCATGAGTTGCATTTGGGCACCCAAATGTCAGATTCAAGTAATTTCACATGCATGTAAACAAGGTACTGCAGAAATTGTATAATATCTTGTAATTGGATTTCATTTCACCTTCCAACACTTGACCTTTAGCTTTTGAGAGTAAAAGCACAAATGAATGACAGTTTTTACACATTTGGTTGCAAGTTTTTAATTCAAATATATAGATTTATGTAGTACAGAGATGTTTTTAATTAAGGGCTCAACTTCAAATACTTTCATTTATGTGCTACTTTTCAATCACATTTCAAAGTTTATTAATGTAAATCAATTTCTTGAAGTTTTTTGGTGATTAATTATTTCAACATCCATTGTACTTTTTACCTTTAGTCCAATTTGTCAAACCATTAAGTGCATTATCAATGAAACATGGACATTATGCAATCAAGTAGAAAACCAATAACTTTATTGTTATGATTCAATGAAGCTTGCAAGTGTAACCTAATATGTTTTTAAAAAATAGTATTGCCCTTTTTTTAAGGCATGTTGTAGATTGGTCGAAGCTCCTTTCTATCTACCATTGAACTTTTCCTCATTAGGTATCAGTCACATATTGAGCCATTTCAGTGATCATAAATAAACCTTTTATTATAGTTATGCTAGAAGCACACAAAAGATATTGGGATGTTATTGTAGGAGAACATAGTTTGTATTGAACATTTGTGGTGGAGTGTGAACCCCTCAATAATTGGATCAAGGAGTTAAAGGGTTCACACTCAACAATTGAGGGCTTATTGTTTGATCAACGAAACCTAACATAAAGGGTTGAGTTGGGTTTTTGAGTGTTACTAGCATGAGAGGATGCCTTTGAATTCTAACACAACAGGAAAAGAAGTCATGTCTATTGTCAATGTGAAGATGTTTCCTTTAGATTCCAACCTTTTGATTGCAACCTTTAACATCTTGAAGGCTCCCCAATTCAAGACCTTAAAGTTGCAACTCCTTTACATTAAAAACTTTACACAAATTTGTGTCCATGGCCAAGATTAATTCAACTACATGTACATTTTCCATTTGATCAATGTGGATGAAGCCTTGATTATCAAGGATAGGTGCATTTGGTCCCATGTGAATTTAAAGTTAAGTGTCCTAGGTTGGAAATATTTTTGGAAGGGTGAGCTTCCAAGACTTATATAACCCACTCAGATGCTTTTAGTTGAATTTACTTTCACTATGTTAAAGTTGTTCTTTTATCAAATACTTTGTCTTATAATAGTGTTTACATTTGGCAATGTTGGATATGACATCAAACAAAGTTTTAAATCCAGAAATTTTACAATTCCTAGTTTATACAACTTAATATGGGAAATCAATATTGAAAGTGTTCAAAAAGTGAGAACTGATGATGAATTGTAATATTAATACTATAGTACCATGGTGAGTTCAACATTTTAGTGTCAAATAATTATTTTATTTTGAGGATTGCATGTTGAAAGATAGAATATTCAAAAAAATTAAAATATTCTCCTTTTTCCTTCAGAATATTTATTTATTTAAGAAATTATTTTCTTAAATTTTCACTCAGTTCTGAAAATAGTATAATTAGTGTCAAAGCTGCCAAGGTACTATGTGGCCTTCTTGAGAAAACATGTATGAGCAATGGGGGGATTGCAAGCATGGCAGAATGAAGCCACCAGGGCCCTTTCTCTTGTATGATAAGAGCTATAGAAATTCTATGAATCAAATTGTCATAACTTATTGAAGCCAGTGTTCTTTTCTGGTTGAATTTTCATCATTTGGTGGCAAAAAAAATCCATTGCAATCCACACAAAGGATTCTTTTGAAAAAATGTGCCAAATTTATTTTTTAAATTGAAATTGTCAGATTTAGACAATAAGTTCTAGCATGTCGCCAAAATGCACCGTGCTTGTCCATTAGGGTAATGGCTTGGTGGTATGACCCTTGTTTGGTACCCAAGTCTCAAGTTTAAATGGATTGTCTGTTGGGTTTGCTTTTTATGTTCCAAAAAAACATAAAATGTAACAAGACTCTGAATTTTTTTTCTACTTTCTTCTCTGACCTGTAGCCAAATTTGGAATGCCTCTTGTGAATGATAGCCAATGTGGCTACATCACAAAACTGGAAAAATAATTTTTTTAAAAATTAAATTAAACTAAAGATTCCCTGATTCTCGCACATGCCTGTACATAGACTGTTTTGGAAAATATTTGTATTTGAAAAGAATTGCCGTTTATTGCTTAAGAATCGATCCCCCTGATTCTGACTCATCACTAACCCAGGTCGCCAGATTTCAACCGCGGTTAGGGTTTGGTAGTTTTTAGGGTTGGGCTCCCTGTCCCTTCCGCTAGTTTGCGACCGCAAATGAGAAGGTACAGAGGTCGGTTTGTTTTCAAAGTTGTTGAAGAGATCGAACTTCTTGTTGTATCTAGCGCGTCATCTTACTCTTTGTGTGCTCTTGCACGAGAATTTTTTTCGGAATTTTATGAACTTTTTTTTTCTTCCTTTTGTGTCTGGCATAAATTCGAGGAGCAGCGGAGGAAGATGACGCAAGCAGTTGAGCAGGGTGTGACGGTAGAGGTGGTGAGGCCGGAAGATGGCCAGAGGATCGAAGGGGGCGGTCCTGAGGAGGGAGAGATAGTGTCGGCTGAAACGCAGGCGGATGGACCAACCGAAGCCCCTAAGAGGCATCCGTTGAAGCATGCATGGACGTTCTGGTTTGATAACCCTAACGGCAAGCAGAAGCAGTCGACATGGGGAAGCTGCATACGCGCTGTGTATACTTTCTCTACTGTTGAGGACTTCTGGTGGTATGTTTCCGCCACTCCATTCCTCCTCTTATGTCTTTTTGACTTTTTGGATCATATCTCTCATTTTCCATACGTGTCTGTTTGTTAATCCTCTCTCAAACCCTCTCATTCTGTCTCTGTTTGTATTCTCCTTTCTCAGAACAGAGTAGCAGTCGCCTTTTTCTCTTTCTTTTTCTTTGCTCTGCCATCATGGTCATCAAGGACATGTGGTCTGTCATGTCTAGACATGTGGTATCTCCATTAGGGTTTTGTGGGTTGAAGAGCTCCTGTATGCTAGTGCTTGTTTGATGTCTTGCTGCAATTGGTTACTCACTGTTTTTTTTTTCTGTGGCAATTGTATATAATTTTGCAGCCTATACAATAATGTGCGACAACCCAGCAGGCTCGGTGCAGGCACAGATTTTCACTGCTTCAAGGCAGGAATTGAACCCAAGTGGGAGGACCCAAAGTGCACTCATGGTGGAAAGTGGACTGCCACCCCACCTCGTGCTAATGTAAAAGGCGCTCTGGACATGTTCTGGCTCCATACTGTACTGCAGCTGACCTTCTCTTTTTGTGTCCTACTCATAGATGTCAACCTGTCGACCTCTTGTGAATTTGTGTTCTCTTGAGAGATAGAATAGATGGGAGATGTATCTAATCTCTCTGGTTTTTTGCTCTAGCTACAGGATTGTAGGGTTTGAATTTTGTCTGGAAGTAATTTCTTGGATTAACGTCTTTCTTCAGAGAAGGAGACTTCCATCTCTGTTTTCTTTTGCATCCTATTGAAAGTTTGTTTCTTGTTTTGGTTGAAGCTGTTGGGGATGATTGGGGAGCAATTTGATGAAGGTGATGAAATCTGTGGAGCGGTGGTCAGTGTCCGGGCAAAACAAGACAAAATTTCCATCTGGACAAAGACTGCGTCAAATGAAGCTGCTCAGGTACAGAATGAAGCCCCCATGTGTTCTTATTTGTGCTCATGTTTGAAGTGCTTATCATTGCGGTTAGTATCAAGGCTTGATGGGGTCAAGGCAAACAAGCTTATGGGTCAAGGTGGAGAGTAAAGTTTCAGGTTCAAGGTTCAAGTTGAGTGTTGTATATAGGTAGGAGATACATTTACATCAATGGTCCAGCATTCAGATATTGTAGTGCAAATTTAGGTCATTCTTCTTATGAGTTCAACTAAAATCTTGGCTTTGACAGGTTAGTATTGGGAAGCAATGGAAAGCCATCCTGGACTGCAATGAAAAGCTTGGCTACCTAGTGCATGTAAGCAGATCTTTCTTCTCTACAAACTTCCAAGTGTTTGGATGAGTAGTTTAGAAGTTTGTTGAGTAGTTTCAGAATGAATTGCAAATATCTGGATTGATTTTTGGGAAATATGTGCTTCTATTCAGTTCCGTGGGAAGCTGATTCTGCATATGTTTGTCTCTGTTGACAGGAAGACTCAAAAAGACTTGACAAATCAGCAAAGGCTCGGTACTCTGTGTAGGGGGCTAAACAGTTATGCAAATGGCTGCTTCCCTCTTTATCTGTAATGGCCTAGCAGGTTTTCTTAGTGACATGTATCAGTATTGAAAGTTTTGTTAGAAACATTTCTTGAGCCAACTAAAAATCTTGAGTTTTAAAAATCTTTATGTTTTTAATTTGGTTTTGTGGAGTGGCTTTTAGTGAGTTCTGAGTAAGTCAGTTCCACACACAGATTTACTAGTTGGTTGTTTTGTGTGCGTGTTTATATCTGAGAATATTTGGTCAGTACAGGCAGTTTTATTCTTTCATGACTTCACTAGTACTAATGAGATATTCAGAGTATCTTTCTGGATACATGGATCTTTAGTTGACAATTTTTCCTGTTTCAAAGACCATTTTGTTTCCAGTGTGTTGATTCTGTACATCTATAGTTCAACTTTCAGTTGTTGTTAGGAACAGGAATTGGTAGGTTCCATTCAAATACAGAGAGCAAAGATGTATGGATGGTTCAAAGAGTACAGTTTCTCAATATGAGCCATTATGTCCTTGTTTGTCTGTTGATGACGGTGTTGGGAATGCACATCTGTTTGGCGGTCAATGTGTTTGGGGTGAACATGAACTATGCTTTAGGGTTGGTGCACTTCAAAGGTATTAAAAGGATTTGAATTTTGCAGTCTGCATGAAAAGCAGAATGTTGGAACAATGTCATCACAATTATGGTGAAATCAAATTATATTTTGGATGTGACCTACATTGAACCAATATATGTGAAGAACTGTGTTATGAGCTGTCCATCAATTTTGTATTTTGTCAACTTTCAACCCCAAATTTGCAGTGGTCTGAGATGATAGATCCATTTAAAAATATCAATCTTTTGTTTGTTTAAGAGAAGTGGTGGATTCTTAAAACAGTTAAAATGAACAATGAAAGAAATTAGTTCGAAAGGAAGGACCAATATGACACATGATATATTGTGTAATAGCCTATTTTCAATCCTCTGGAATAGAGATATTTTGTGGTCTCTGAATTATGACAAGTTGGAAACATTGATGGGGAGGTAAAGGACGAAAAGTTGAAAAGAGGAGAGAATAGAATGGTTTTGCAGATTGTTTTTAAATAAATTAGTTGGAGTAACTACTGCTAGAGCAGCCTGCAAACATTTGTAACTAGTTTACATTTACCACCAATTTTTGTTGGTGCGAACACTCAAAAACAACAAAGATACGTGGGAGATGGTTAGCAAATGAATTTAATAAATTTCAGATTTATCAAATTTACACAAAAGAGGATATATATTTATTATATATTTCACCAACAACTGCTCAAATTATTATGTTATAACCAAGAATACTAATTAAATAGGTACAGGTGTCCCTTTCTGGGCTTTGGATGTTTGATAGCTTGGTCAATTGTTGTATTTCAAGCATTCTCTTTTTACAATCTGCATTTGTTATGAAATTGAAACCAAAAACGGTTTGGCCAAACATCAGAATTTACAGTAATGCAAGTACCAAGTTAAGTTTCTGATGCAACATATCCAAGCTGCACTTTTCCAACAAAACTGACCTCAACTTTTTGTGCTGTCTACTAACCAGACAGGCAAAAGAAAATTGTGCCAAAGCAAATGGGTGTGCTGAATTGAATTTAACAATTTCAGACACTTGCAATTTGTTAAACTGAGGAAGTTTAGATTTTTCCTGCATTGGGATCGGACTGTGTCTTTTCTGAGTACATTGTTTAGACAACCCAGATCCCATGAAACTGAAATTGTAATATCCTTTGTTCCATGTTTCCTTTCATGTGTCCTTGTTATAACAGAACTATTCTGAGCTACAACCAGAATTGTCATCAGTATAGTGACACATTTGGTCCAGCCTGTAGTTCAGTATTAACAACATGGTTAGTGCTCTGGCTCATCTAGTCTAAAGGGAGACAAGAGAGTCAGTGGTTTAGCAAACCACCCACAGACGACCAGTTTGCATGTAAGGTGAAGAGGGGTATGGTGATCAGCTGCTCAAACTGGAAACTGGGCTTGACAAACCAGAAGGACTAAGTTTGGCAACAGACAAAAATCGGGCGTTCGAGTATTTCTTGTGCACCACTGTCAAACTTCCTGTACCTGCCTTGCTGTGGAAAGCCTCAATCATTGTTGCACACTCCCTGCAATAAGCAGCATAGTGTATTATGGGGGTAGTTCTGTTCATGGACTGGGAACAAAGGAGACAAAGAAAACATAGCAGAAGAGCCAAGAAAACAATAAAACTCTGAAAAGTGTGAGAGGAAAGAGATGAAATCACATACTTCAGCTGGGATTCAGTGTACCCAGAATGTAGTTGAAGGGCAGGACCCCAGCAGCAGGTTTCTCTTACAAGAATGTTTAATGCCATGTACACAGCTGCAGCGGCCACTTGAGAGGGACAAAACTTGACCATACTGTACTCTGTGAGGCAGAGCTCCACCAAATACCATGATAACATCTCTAATTGCAGTACTTCAGCCTTCTCCTGCATCAAAAAGATTGCCAAATTGTCAGCTTGGTTTCCAATGGTACTTTGTACAGCTTCATGTAATTATCAGCAAGTAGACTGTGATCCATAGTACAGGGAATCTATAAATAAAATACCTCTCTATCTGCAGCAGCAGCTTTGAGGCAACGTGCAACAAAAACATATGGGGTCGGAACTGTCAAGTTGAACTGTAAGGTGTTCAACATTGTCTTCTCCATATGCAGGATTTGCTCTCGAGTGTAGGCATTATCAGAGATGTGCACAAAATCATTGACCTCAGGGGCCCATATTTCCTCATACTTTGCAGCCAGAAGCAGTGCTGTCACACCCACTAGCTGCAGGTTCTTGCGGGACACACTTTGCACACTCAGATATCGATCAATCAAGTTTACTGTAAGATACAAAGTCTCCGTCATCAGTTTGAACTTCAAATGGACCTGCACAGACAGAAACCTCATTGTTACTATCTCAGGAGTACAGGGATTTGAGCTTAAGGCTTTTCAGCTTAACAGAAAATACAACACAGAACAACAGCAGAAAACCATACCTCAATGAGCCAGTCAATAAGAATGGCCCGCATTTTCTCTTTGATCTCTGCCTGCCGATCCATGTAATCTGCTGGCACACAGCTTTGAACCTGGACATCACATGTAGTACTTTAGAACAAACAAGATACTAGCAAAGCTCTGCTTTCAGCAGATACCCAGCAACCCAATTCCCTACATGATGAATGCTTTCATGAACTGACCTCAGTTTTGCGGTAGAAGGTGTAGATGTCCTCAATGTAGTCCACAACAGCAAGCTGATTCCCAATATCATGCTGATCTATGTCAGATACTGCTGCCTCCTGTGTTTCAGCATCACTTCTACCGCATGCTGCCTGCACATTCATCTCCAAAGAGAGATGTTTGTAGGAAGCTTTTTTAATCAGAGAGCTACTATGCTCTGTTCATGATATAATCATGTTCAGACTGCATGTTGCACAAAAGATTGAATACTCATTTCAAATCCAGAAGGCCATCAATCATGTTCAGACTGCATGTTGTCATTGATATGATCATGTTCAGACTGCATGTTGCACAAAAAGATTTAAAATTCATTTCAAATCCAGAAGGCCATCAATCATAATCAGCAAAACATACCTCACTACGGGCAGCCAACAAAGCTGTAAGAGTCTGCTCCTTCTCCTTCTTGACAGCTGCTAAACGTGCATGTGCCTTGAGACGAGCAGGGCCCACCACAGGAGCCTGTCCTGGCTTAATATTGGATGCTGCTGAGAGAGCAGCTCTAACAGCCTCTCCAGATATTGCTTGGGCACCAGGAGGCTGCTGGCTTACTTCTGTAGCAGAGCTTGCAATTTCATGTGCCTTTGTTGATATGACTGTACGTTTTTGCTTAGCACCCCAGGCTGCGACAGCATCCTCAGTTTTCACTTCCACCTTGACCTCCACTGTGGGTTGTTCAGCTTTCACTTCCACCTTCAGTCAACAAGAAAGGAAAAGAAATTAGTATTAGCTGTGAAGATACAGTTTCGGGAGGATACAACATAAGACAGTGGCTGATAAGATTGCATTGCAACAGGAGTGAATGAATGTAAAGTGTTAATACCATGGTGGAGGATTGTTTTGCAGCATTCTGGCTGTTGACCAAAATAGCACCATATCTCCTGTACCATTACAAGTGAGCCCTTGGTTAGAAATGCAGGTAGGTGCAAAACACCAATGGCAAGTAACATTGCACCCAAGATTGAGCCCATGCTTTTATAAACGGCATCAGGGTTGCAATGGCACACAACAAAGCACTGCCTACATTCATGGGTTCGGCTTGCAGATCTGATGGTGGGTCCGAATGATTTTTCATACCGAGTGATAGGGCGATTCCCATTCAATGCAACTTGTTGCTTCACAAGAGCGTTCCTATTGACATGAGCCACAAATTCCAGCAGCATTTCATCTATGAGCTTCTTTCCACAAACCCTAAACCCTAAACCTGGAGCTACAAATGGAAATTCCACAGCATCATTTTCTTGTTCTTTAATGATCCTGTCACCATCCATAAATCTTCTTGAGAATCAGTGGAGAAGTTAAGCCATGATGATGATGAAGCAATTTCCAGGGAGTTGAAAAAGCACTTACTCTTGAATGCTTTCCTTGCTCACATTGCTCCGCACGGGCATTGCACCCACAAGGTTGCCAATGTCCCCCAGCGCTCTTCGATTGCTAGCCTGCTGCTGTACTGCCTTTGCCACATTGTGGCTAATGTTGTTGTTGTTGTTGTGCTGCTTCCCTGTACCTGCAGCTGCATGAGTCCAAACCAACTCCTCTTCTCAGGATCTCGTCGACAGATACGAAAAGCAAAGGACAGATGGAAAAGACAAAAAGAGAATCGGAAACTGTAATTTTACGTTTGGAAGGCGGGATGGGCTTGCCGCCATGCTGCTCCACATGCCTGTTGTTCTCGTCAGCGACCGTTGTTTGTTGCTATTTCCACCCCACACATGCATGCACAAACAACAAACCCATCAGCTACCATTTCTCCGGCATCTTCCTTATAACTCAACCAGGAACATTGTTGAAACCAAAACTATCCAAAACTCCTGCCACCTTCTTGCTTGCCATAATGCCATGAAACCCACCCTACTAGCCAGCATGGCGCCCTTCCTTCCTGAGCTCAGCGTGCGTGGTGAAGCGGCTCCAAAACAAACAAACAAAGCTTCGAATTGTACACGGTTGCACAAAGTCTTGATCACATCACATCCCTCAGACCCAACAAAGAAACCTTCTCCCTCTTTCTTTGCCCCACACACAACTCCAAATCTTTGCCCAAAGCAAATCACATCAACAAAAAAACTTGTAACTGAAATCCCAGCACTAGCGTTGCTAGTTGCTCTACCGCACAAGAAAACTTGGCAGTTCGAAAAAAATCAATCAACAACAGTAACACAAAAACACAGTCTAAAACTCTTGTTGAGATGATGATAGATCAATTCCCAGGAAAAGCTTGTGACACAATCCGCTGCAGACAAGAGGATGGAGGTGTGAAGTAAAGCCATCTGTGTCTCTCTCTGTGTATCTGTCTCTCTGTGCCTGTCTGCAAGCTGCAACGGCCCTCTGGCCCAACGGTACGCGATTCCCTACCGTCCGATCTTCGTGCCGACCAACAGTCCGATGGTGTCCAGTCTCCTCATTATCATCGGACCGTTGGATTTTTCCTCCATCTCACGGTGCAAGATATCTCCAATTGAACCGGGTCAGGGAGGACCGGGTGGTCTGTCCGATGACCCCAAGAGAGGACGGGCGGGAACCATCGAACCGTTGGATTTGTTCTCCATCTCACGGTGGAAGATACCTCCAATTGAACTGGGTGGGTGTTGGACCGGGTGCTGTGTCCGGTGACCCGAAGAGAGGACAGGCGGGAACCAAACGGTCGGGAGTTCGAACCCAGATACGGCCATGTCCCCGTTGAGCCCATTCATGGTTAGGCCTCCTGACAAGGGGGAGTTTCTTGGAATGTTGTTGTTCTTTGTTTTTGTAATTTTCGTAATGGTTTTCATGTGGCCTTTTCTCTGCACTTTTTTAGTGCCCTTTTACATGGCACAATGGACAGCTCTTCTTGGGTCTACCTCACCTAGCCTAACCATTATTCAAAATCCACTTGCCCATTTGTGCAAATCATCAAAACCATTATGCTATGGAATGTGCCAAGTATAGGCCATTGTGTCTGTTAATGTAAAGGCAGTTCAGGACGACTCACAGTACATTTTGGTCCCATATTTTGAGGAATGTTGACTTAGGTGTGAACTTGTGAGTTCATATTTTGGGAACTTCATGGAACAATTCCTATATTATGTTTTGCGGGTTTGTACTTGCCATAAGGGGTAGAGCCATTAACCCTAAATCGTGATGGTGAACAGGCTTTTTTTTGTGTGCAAAATTTCCCACTGTTGCAAAAAATTTGAAAAACTTTGTCATAAATCCAATAATATTTTGTATTTTTTACCACAATTCGAAAAACATTTTTAAAAATTTTAAATCGCCATATTACTATATGTCGTTCAAGTACATAGCCAAAAATATATAAAGGATTTTTAATTATTTTGTTAATAGTCGAATGTGGCTTAATAGGCTTATGGATGATTGTCACCTTAGCTAGAGATCACAAAATTGAGAAAAAAAACCATGAAACACATGTTTAGGTGAAAACACATTAAAGTGGAACATTTTGGACATTTAAAAATCAATCTTAATCGTTTTCAAATTTTCAATTGTAACTAATTCCAATTTATATGTGCATTTGATAGAATGAGACCCGCATCAAAAATGAATTCATGCATCAAAACATGAGGATGCAATCACAATCAAATGAGCCAATGGTGACAAAGGATTCAATCACAAATGGAAACTTTGTAATCATTTTGACCTTTTCATAAAGAGGACTTTTTGAAGGATCTTTTTGGAAACATATTCTTAAAAATATATCCAATTCTTCCAATAAATTGGGTGATTTGTGTTAACTCTTTTTGAATAAATATAAATTGTCCAAAAGTTTATAGATTTTGTTAAAGTTTACGTTTTTTTTAAAAACATGATCATAACTTCAATTCATGTTAAAATATGTTAAATTATTTTAAGTTTTAGTTTTTATATTATAAACCATAGCTTTGTTTTTATTTCATATACACTATGACCCATTTACATTTGGCAAATGAGTTTTGAAATTTGAACATTTTAAAATTATATTTTGAATTTCTAAAAATTTCAAATGCCATTTTTTTTTAATTATGAGTGTTTTTCTAATGTGGATGGAAGGGTATCATCATTTCAATTTTTTTCCCATCAAAAATTTTTTATTAAAAAATTCCTTAACCTAATGTTTCATAAGACTTCTTGATGTTAAAATTCAAATTGTTTCCAATTGGATTTCGATGCAAACTAGATATTATGAGCTAGACCTACCCCCTTGGGTGACTACTTATTGAATGTTTACTCTGAGATTTTTTAAGAATCTTTTGAACAAAAGTCTTTTTTTTTTAAATTGAAAATTTTCATCACACTATTATGTTATGGTTTACATTAAAAAATTGTTAAAAATATGTTATTGTCAAAAAACTTCAAGTCCATTTACAAGTCATTTTATTATTTAAAATCATTAATTACAATGTTTTCAAAATGTTTTTGGGTATTTTTCATTCATTATATCAATTTCAAACTTTTAGAATATATATACCAATACATTGAAAATAAAATTATGTGAAAAAAATCCATTTGGAGTTCTTTATTTTTTTCTAAAATGTTATATACACAAAACCAAGCATTGGTTACAACTGCTTGTGTACACATTAATGTGACTACACCAATTCCAACTATGAATTTTATTTTATTTTTATTAAAATGGGAGTTGCCAATTAAGTTGAACCACCAACTAAAATAGTAATAAGTTGGAAATAATTATCAATTGGGGGACCACCTCCCCAAATTGGGGTAACTTTGTCAACTTCCCAAGTTTACTTTTAATTAAAAGGTCAACTTAAGTGTGATGTCATTAAGTGTTACTTTTTCAATTGGGAGATGACACAACTCCACAAGTCAAACATGTGATCATCTCAATTGAAGATTATTTATAATTGGATGCCATATTAGGATGATGGATGGATAAATACAAGGTACATTTATATTTCAAGTGTTAATGTGGGGACTACAAATAAAGTTATGACCAATTTAAATCCCATGAAAGATCAATTGAACTATAAATAAAAAATTACCAATTCCATGTTGTGATTATTATTTAATCATCACCTGCTTACATAATCCAAGGACATTCATGGTCAAACTCAAAATGAAAATGTTTTCCAAATGGGTAAGTATAATGAAAAAACAACATTTCAACCTTACACTTTATGGAGGATTGGCCTTCTAATGGACCCTACAAATTCATCAAATAACAATTACATAAATATCATTGTTTATTGTAGGGACTATTTGTCATAATAAATCATACCTATATTATGTACATTTTAAATAATATTAATCATTACATAAATATTGTCACGGATGCCAACACCATGGAATTCATTCATTTGAATGTTCATCCATGACTTGTAATGAACTTTTACTTAGCTTTTAGTTCTAATTCATTTTTAATTTGTTTCTAATTAAGTTTTAATTCATTTTCAATTAATTTTTAGTTCATTCTTAATTCAATTTTAGTTCATTTTTAATTCATTTATAGTTAATTTTTAATTCACTTTTAGTTAACTCTTAATTATTTTCTAATTAATTATTAGTCAACTTTTCATTCAATATCAATTAAATCTTAATTCATTCATAGTTCACACATGGGTGCACATGGGCACATATGGATGAACATGGATCACACATGTAGGTTGGAAATTTCTTAAGAAACTTCATTGAGCTAAATGTCCAATAGGTATAAATAAAAGTACAATTTCCCATGATTTTCAATTTGTTCAACACCAATTTTGGGTACTTTTTATGTCATAGCCTTGTTTTACTTTTTTTTGCAATAAGCTTGTTGGATTTTTGTTTCACACATATCGTGTTATTATTATTATTTTATTGTTCCATGATCTAAATTTGGAAATAAGCTTGCCCTTGTTCTCATTTTGGTTAGAAAATCTCATAAACTTGGTTATTTTCATTTTCGTGATACCTACCTTCTAGGTACTAAGAAATACCATACTAGGTACTTACTAAATACTTAGTACCTACCTACTAATTATTGTCCAGCTATAAAAGTACCTAACTAAGTAGCTAATACGTACTTATAGGTATCTACTAATTACTACCACTAACATTAAATCTTTAAATTACTTATGTTAGGTATTATATAAGTATTAGGTGGTCTAGACCTAAGTGCCACCTTACCTAGTTTTAAGCCGAACCTAGGTGCCACATTTTCTAATTTTAGGCCAACCTAGGTGCCACATATGTTACATTAATTAGTAGGTTAGGTTAATTAATAAATAGTAAATTAGGTTAATTGGTAGTAGGTTAAACTACATAGGTAGTTAAATTTTAATTAAGTAAATAGGTAGTTAAATAATTGTTAATAGGTAGTTGTGACTAAATTACAATTGGGTTATAATTAACTAAATCATAATTTGGTTACAACTAAATTGCAACTAAAATGCTTATCCCATATTGTTTGTCTTCAATGACAAGTTTTTAAACTATATAAATAATTAAATTATGAATGTTGGAGAAACATAAAAATGTTTAAATTAATAACAATTTGGGATGAGCTAATCACAAAAGCTTGACCTTAAAGGTTAAACCTAAAATGAAATAAAATTTCATTAATTAGGTGGCACTCAGCTTAAATTTCAACCCTAAATCTAAGCATAACCTAATTTAGGTTTGGGCTTAATTTAAGTTTAAATTTAGCCTAGATTTGGGTTTAGCCTAAATATAAGCCTAATGTAAGTTTAGGCCTAACCTAGGTGATATGTAGCCCTACACGGGCAACATGTTAACAAATTGTTGCTGCATGTTTGGGCCATGTGCCAACAAATTATTAGTTGGACACTTTGCCTGGTTTAGTTGTAATATAATCAAAATTACAACTAACACAATTGAAATTACAATTCAATGGCTTAGTTGGAATACAATTGAAATTTCAACTCAAATTTTTATGACTTCATGATTTGTTAGTTGATGAAATTCAAAAATAACCCTTGACTATAATGTTAAATGTCATTTCCAAGTAAAATGGTCAAAAGTGAATATTGCTATAGTGGTGACATGTGGTATTTGGAGTACATTATAATATTATAAAATTATATGAAATATGGAAAATAGGAGTTCAAATATGGAACATGGAATTTTGTTTTCCATTTTATGATGTAATTTTTTATTTTTGAGTCACGAAGGATTGCGAAAACTATAATATTTTTATAGGAATTATGTGCATGAAAGATAAAATCATTGTTACAATCATGTCATTAGTACAAAAATGAAGTGTAGTTCACTGACTTAAATCACTATGGGACCTTAAAATTGAAATATGTTCATTCACATTTTAATGATTTCACCTTGATTAAAATTATTTCATTATAAGGTCACTAGGTACACATTATGTTTTATTAGTAATTAACATAATTCAGTATTAATTGAAATAATTCATTATAATAATGAAATAAGTTCCATGTTTCCTGAAGTTCATTGTAAAAATTGGGAGATCATTTGATTGTCACTAGTTTTCGATGTTTGTTATGAAAATCAAACGACCGTCTGATTGTTGTTAATTCTTGATTAAAGATTTCAAAATTAAATAGTCATTTGATTTTCCTTTGTTATCCTTGTCTCCTTGTTAACATTTTGAAAATTAGTGGCCATTTGATTTTAAAGATTGTTCATGAGAAGTGTTGAAAGTCGAACGATTGTTAGTTTTTCAATTTTTTTCACATGATGTTTTAATAGTTGAACAATTCCTTGATTTTTTATTTTTCTTACCCAAGGTTCCAATTATTGAATGGTCCTATTTTTTTTATCTCCCATGGAAGTTCTAATAATCAAGTAGTCATCTAATTTTCAACTTCTACCACATTGGTTTTTGATAATTGGGCGGCCTACTTCTTGCTTTCTCTCGCACTAGGTTTCAATAATTGGGTAGCCACTCAATTTTTGCCTTCTTTCACACTAGGGTTTAATAAATGGGTTGATGGCTGAATTTTTTTATCACACTCATGGGGCAAGAATATCAGTACGTTATTTCGAGATGGTTATGCTTTTCAAGTAGTATGAAAAATTGTGTGTCATGGATGGATTCAACTCCTTATAACCATTCACAAATTTGTTTTTGTGTAGGGCAACAAACATTTAGTATGGGTCTTAAATGTTGGAACGTTGGCAACAACATTAATATGTAGTATTGGATAAGCAAGTTGGAAAAAACACGTGTTGGGCATGGGCAATGCAAAAGAAAAGATTAGATTGTTGTACATGGTGTTCTGGGACCTAAAAACTGCAATATTGCAGTTACCAAATGTATATTTGAGAATTATGATAAATTCAAATTGTTCATCTGAATCCCTTTGTAGAATTTCTTGGTGATTATATCGGATTCTCTTACTTTTAATTAGTTAAAAATGTGATGTCATTTATTATTGATTTGTGAAAAAAGAAAATGGATTCAAATGTGGCGTATCTGGGAACATCGCTAGGAGATAAATTTGTGTTTATGGTGTCGACATTGGAAGTTTTTTTTCTAGTGAGAAAGGTGGCTCGTAAAAAATTAAGACAAATCAATTGTCTATGCTAGAATGCTACCAATGTGATAGGATTGTTCTTAATATTAGAAAAAAGGACTGGCGTGGAAGGAAGTGTGATTTGGTGGATCATGTGGGTAAAACCATTCTTGGAAAGTGAATTATTACATGTTCAACACTAAGAAGCCTATTTTTTATGAAGATTTTGGTGAGAATCATGTTGGAGTCATAACATTGTATTGTCCAAATCACAAGTCACAAATCATGACAATTTGGAGATGACCATTGTCACAAACCATTCTTGATAGTCATTGTTTGTCGTCATTTGTTGCATACAATGAACATCATGTTTTAGAAGATGATGAGGAAGGAGTTATTGCTGTGAAAAAATATATATATATATGTTTGTGAAGAAAAAACAAAAGGATTCAAGTGAGGATTCCAATGTAGCTACCAAATGAACACATGAGCATGAGCTATGAACTTTGAACATGAACAATGAGCATGTGAACTTGACTTTGATGAGCAACAAAGAATCTTTATGAATATTCTTAGCATGTATACAAAAATAATTTGTTTGTTTACATCACAATATTTTTCCAATTAAACCAATGGAGCATTCAATTCACAAAAATAATTTTCTCCGAACTTTTTTTTGGGGTAAAATAAAAGGAGATAATTAAACCACCTAATTTAATGTGTGATTTTTCACACAATGAAACATGATTCATACCTACCATATTTAAAAATCAACATTAATCCAATCCTTCAACAAATCAAAACCTATTAAATTAGAACATTAACAATTGGCACAATTATTGGCCATGGAAGGAAACACATAACATGATGTTTAGTGTTAACAATGGACATTGGTTTTTTACAAATTTTGGTGTCACTTTTGACTATTATTCCTACTTACTTATAAGTTACAAATTGAACCAACAAGTGATGAACTTATCACAACTTCAAATTGAAAAGTGAATGAAAATTTCAAATTGCCCACAAAACATGACATGATGTAGTACATAATACATGTTTTTACATGGCACATATTTCCCCTATTTATCCAATGAGCTTGAAATCATAATAACAAAATCCATGCAAGTGTAAGCTAAAAAGTTCCCAATTGGAATTTCATATTGCGTTTTGTTTGAAGTTTTGCGACACAAAATCTTGTAGATTTGAGCATATTTAAGAGTAAGAATGTTCAATGGCAGCTAAAAAGTTGCCACAAGAAATCAACCATCCTCCCATTTGATTGTAATGTTGGTTTGACATGGTAAATGGTAGTGTGTGTTGAATAGCTTTCCCATGTCGTGTTTTAGGATACAACATTGGATCCCTAGGTCAATTTACTAGAAGTAAGTTTTCCACACTAAACAAATTATGAAAAAGGCTAACATCTATTGAAAACAAAACATGTTTTCTTAAGAAAATTCACTTCATCTTTTGATAGATTGGTCTGTTCTTGCACATGCCAAATAAAAAGAACTATCGATCTTTTGATTACATATTTACATTTCATACCCCCTAAGCAACGATTCATGTCATTTGCATAGAACCAAAACTTGTGAATCTTGAAAGATGCACCTACGAACTAAAAGCACATATCAAAATAAGTAAAAGTAGGAACACCAATGACAATCAACTTAGTAATAATCTTGTGGTACAAGAATGGTTGGTGGTTTTTCGCAATGTTGAACACTAGATGTGCAAGGTCAAGGGACATTATTTTATATGTCAAACTCTATTTCCACAAGGAGTTTTTAGGACCTCAACATCTCCATTGGTGATATCCGTAACTTCATTGTGATGAACATTGGAAAAAGGCCATTCAATTTGCACATGTGATTTTTTATTCATCCGTAACCTCATTATGATGAATGATGCAAGAAGGCCATTCAATTTCCATATGTGATTTTCCATTCATTTGCAACTTCATTGTGATGAACACTTTAAGAAGGCCACTCAATTTGCACATGTGATTTTCCATTTTGGGTGTTGACATGATTATGTTTATGTGAATCCTTTTTAATCTTGAAAGTAAGTTTGGCTTCTGTTTGCAAGAACCAAATATCTCTTCCTCTTCCATGTGCGTGATTCTAATTGTGAACAATGAACCCAATGCATATTGTAAAATTACATTTGCAAGTTATTTTGGCTCACTAGATTCGGTGCCCTCCACAAGAAAAGTTCACTCCTATTAGGCCCATAACCTGATTGGCCACCTTTCTTGAAATGAAAATACAATGTTATTTGCTTGAAAGTTCAAACATAATCATGAAAAGTTATAGCATACAAGTAAGCTCCCATTTTCCTCGATTGTTGAAACTACATGTTATGCAATTTTTGAGAGGTTGCAAGTGGGCATGTTCACAAGCTCTTCAAAAGTGAATTTCTACAAAACATAATAAATGTCTATAAACATAATCTTAGAATGAGCTCTAACATTTTGCAAAAAAATCATGAAGGCAGGATAGGTTTGCAAAATGCAACAAAGGATGTGAAAGTTACATTTATCATAAAATCTCCCCATTTTCTAACACAAAAGTGCCAAAAATTGAACCAATTCTCTAACTCATGAAGCCCAATTACATCCACGACCCTTGAGGAATACTGCTAGCACTAAATGGCTGCATAATGGGCATTTGCTTCTTCCAACAAGGTGCCACTCTTGTATTCAAGGCATAAGGTCTTATGATGACAACAAATCTTTGGTATAATTTGTTATTTTGTATGTTTGTCCATAGATTGAATCTAATGGAAATAACAAGTTCATTCCCTATCCATCATGAGTTTAATGGGATCCCCACTACCATGTACATGATTCTCACAACATTCCAATTAACTTGGGTAATGTTGGCCATGAAGCCCTTGAAATTTGGATTAGTAACACCCTTCTTTGACATCACCTTGTTAAATCTCTGCTAAAGGACATATTGAATGTCTATGTCTTTGGATTATATGTCATATATGGTAATCGTCATCACTTTATAATAAACATGATCATACACATGACAAATGAGGGTTGTCCAACCCTAGAAACATTTCACATGATCAAACATGATCCAAGTTGTCTAGAGGTCCCCACCAAGCTGCATTTACTTAATCGATTCACATCCACTATTATCTCCATCCATAGACATCTTGAACATGAAAACTTTCTCTCCAAAATATTATTGTTTTGGAAAACAATTATTTTCAATGTAATTATAACCACTATTGGCCTTGAAAGTCAAAATGTTAGAGAGTACCCCCTATTACTTAAATGATGCTTAAAGGATGCAACTAAGTTCCAAACATTAAGAGAACATTGGGTTGAGAACTTGTCCATCATTTGATGTAGTTTTTATCCTTTTAGGGGCTTTGTCGACCCCTCACCATCTTTGTTAAGCAAGTGTTGGGATAGATTCATCTTACTTGTTGCTAAAGCAATTGTGGATGAGGTAATCGATAGGGTGCAAGAAACCTTTTCATGGACCAAAGTTTTGACTTGGTTGATAACTTTTTTGCACCTACCTTTCACAACAAGATGATTGTGTGTACCTAAATGAATCGTTATTCAAATCAAAATTTCTTATTTACTAGTGTGAACCCGGTGCATAATGCACCCGTCGAGTTCCCCCCCGCCCGAGAGACGTTCTGTAATCTTGCACATTTACAGTACCCAAAATCAGCAACGACCATACCAAAAACTTTCCGAAAAGTGATTGCTGATAACTTCCCTCAGTGGGTGTTCTCTGGAGCAAAAGTTGCCGAGCTCCGTCACACACAGTCCGAACCGGACCCGGCCCGACACCCCGTTCTTGATGTCGGCTATCCTGGGTCTTCGTTCCGCGCTAGAATGTCGTAACCTAATTTCCTCCAATAGCTTTGCCCACAGAGTGGGAACATGAAATTCCGCTCTTCGATTAACGCCGGGCCCAATCGGCCTGAAACCCGAGCTCCGTCACAGACGTAGTGAATTTATATATTTATTTATATATAAGATGCATGACATAATACATGCAAGCTAAACATGTGTTAACTCAAAATGACAAGGCATTACAACTTTTACAATAGGGAGGACCTAGAGTGAAACGGTCCCTTGTGACATTGTGAAAATTTTCCAAGTGATTTCATTGTGGTTCTTGTTTAGAACAAAAATGATTACAAAATTCATTTCAACATTGCAAATGACCTAAACACCTTGTCCTATGGAAAGCAAAGTTGAAATCATTCTTAATGTTTGTTGTTTAAATTTTGTTAGAAGAATACTATAATATAAAAGATTTGCAAAATTAAGTTTTACTAAAAACATCTATCCATCACAATGCTACATTGTGAAAATTCAATCTTTAGTTGAACTTAAATATTGAAAAAAAAATTAGTCGCTTGAACATAAAAAATTGTCGCCAACAAGTTATGAACATACACAAATTATGATGGTAACATTTAGAAAAAAAAAATCTCTATATAACCAATTAGACCCACTTGCCCCCAAAAAAGAAAAAATCACCTTGGCATAGAAGCACTCACAATTTGTAACGAACCGACCTACCTCAAAAATTTGAAATAGAAAACATTGATCCTAACCCCGTTTCTATGAATGTTTTTCACGGTTCCAAATCTAGTGAAGCCATAGTTCTACGATTCAATTCTTGTCGATTCTTGTGCCGGTTCCAACAAAAAGGGGTCAACTCAGGTCAGGGTCACAAGAACCCCAACCCTCTGTTTTTACCCTGCAAACAGAATGCCCTCACAACATTGGTTATTTGTTAATCCACACCTGTGCCGCCCCAAGCAAACAAGCGCCTGGCAATTGCCACAGTGGAGATTGAAACAAGACATATTTCTAAAAATCTTCCCGTAGAGATGATTGCCACTTCGGTTACATCACAAAATTAAAGAGCCATCAAAAATTCAGGAAAAATTACATCTATTCCAAAGGTTAGGGCAGAAAGAGAATTCAATGTGAGGGCATTGAGGACAAACTAAGAGACTGCAACCTGTTTAGGGTTTCATGATGTTAGGGCATTTGAGAGGAGTAGAGTCCTCACTGCTGCAACATATTTTGATACATTACTTCAGGAATACTTGATTGGGAACTGCTGCAGATCTTCTTGTCTGACTGAAAAGCTCCTGGAGTAAGAGCCTATCTCCCATTGGGATATCTTCTGAATGAATCCCCACACTGGGTTTGGGTTTTTGTGATCATTCTTATTGTGGATAGAGCAACAGCAGGCATGGCAGCAGCAGCAGCAGCAGCACTCAGGGCATTTTGGAACAGTCCTTTTGTGGGTGGCGGTGGTCCAAAAACAACACGTTTTTGGGGACCTGTTACCAACAACTGGGGATTGCTTCTTGTTGTTGCAGTAAGTCCTCCTCTCTCAATTTTGAAATGCTCATTTTCCAATTTTTGCAAGGCAGGCAGGCAAGCGGGCGGGCAGGCATATGAGATTGATTACAAGCTCCAGTACAGAGATCAGAACATGGGTCTCAACAATTACAGCAAGAATGCCCAAATGGGTAGGGTTTTGCTTGTAAAATCTGGATGTAGGTTTTCGTTGTTGTTGCCATTGTTGCCTTGCTTCATTATTGTTCAATGAAAGTCAAAACTGTAGTTCTGAGGATGTTTATTCCCCGGAGGACTTGCATCTGAGAAAACTCCCTAAACCCTAAACCCTAGACCCTAAAACCCTGAAATCTTTTGGTTGCTGTCTTTCACAACAGATGAAGCATCCATGTTGGCCAGCAGCAGCAGAAGATTTAACTCCTGGGTTTGGAGAACAAGCTCTTGAAATGCGTCATCAAGACAGCTGCTACATTCATTTTGTGAATGGTGATGGTATCAGTCCTGCAGCAGCTCTTGATGTTGCTGCTGATAAGAAACCACCACCATGTCAGAAGCTGCTGCAACCCACCTTTCATGGTGAGGAATCAACTAAACATTCTGTTGCTGCTGCTGATGCACCAGTGCGACAGCAGCAGACTTTTGACATGGATGTCGAGAGTACATGCAGAATTCTTGCAAAGGGCATGTGGGGACCAGACAAGGAAGCCTTGTTAAGAAGCTTGAGTGTTGATGTCCGACCATCTTATGTCTGCAAAGTGTTGAAACGGCAGCGAAACTCAGACATGGCATCCAAATTCTTCAATTGGGCAGAGGTGCAGCCTGGATTCTCTCACAACTCTTGCACTTATCATGCAATGATTGGGATTTTGGGTAAGGAGAAACGATATGAAGACATTGAGGTGCTGCTTAAAAGCATGCAAAAGAGGGACCGCAAGGTCACACCTGAAATTTACATAGGTTTGGCCAGAAGCTATGCGTCTGCAGGATTGTTGGAGAAAGCTATAGAGGCATTGAATCGGTTGAAGGATGCTGGGTGTAAGCCTTCTGTAGCTGCCTACAACTCGCTTATTGATGCATTAGCCAAAGCAGGTTTCCGTCAAAAGGCACTTGCAGTTTACAAAGTGATGGGCCAATCCCGGCTCCAACCTGATACCTACACCTTTAACATTCTCATGCATGCTTTCAAGAACACAAAAGACCTGGATTCTGTTTGCAAATTGTTTGAAGAGATGAGGAACCAGAATTGTGAGCCGGATGTAGTTACTTTCAGCACATTGATTGATGCTCTGTGTAAAGCAGGGGAAGTTGATAAAGCAGCCCTCATTTTCGAGGAAATGAAGCATCGAGGTTGTTATCCAAATGTTGTCACCTTCAACTCACTGATCCATGGAATGGGCAAGGCCAATCACATTGACAAAGCACTTGAGCTTTTCGAAGAAATGAGAACAAGAGGCCTGGTTATCTCGACAGTCACCTACAACACTCTCCTTTATGGTCTTGGAATCTCTGGTCGAGTCCACACAGCACTCAATTTGTTCAAAGCAATGCTAGAGAGAGGATTAATGCCAGATGTTATCACCTACAGCTCTCTAATACAAGGGTTAGGCATGGCTGGTAGAGCCAGTGAAGCTCGTAAGCTTTTTGATGAAGCTCGAGATAGGGGCCATGCTGTGGATGGGTCCATATATAATGTCCTGGTGGATGTTCTTTGCAAGGCTGACAGATTGGATGAAGCTTGGCAGATCTTTGGTCAAATGGAAGGTGAAGATCCCTAATCCCTGAACCCTGAACCAGGTTTATTTTGGGTTTTGGTGTGTTTTACAATTTGAACTTCCATAAGTGTTCATTGTTCAACCTTAACTGTAGTTCTGTTAGCCCAAAGTTTGGAATAATGCAACTATTTTGCTGGATGGATTTTTAAGGGGCTTGTTCATTTGCATTTCTGTGCCCACATTGTTTTCAGAGGATGGGTATGTCCCAGATCTATACACATACAGCACATTACTGGACAGGCTTTGTAAAGAAGGTCGGGTGGATGATGCCTTCACTCTCCTACGAGATATGAAACGTGCTGGGTGTGTTCCGGATGTGGTAGTCTACAACTCATTGATTGATGGCCTCCGGAAGGTTGACCGGCTGGAGGAAGCTGGATCTCTTTTGCAAGAGATGCAGTCATGGGGGTGTGAACCGGATGCTATCACATACAACACTTTCATTGACGAGTTATGTAGGGGTGGAAGGATCGATGATGCTTATAAGCTCTTGGAGGAAATGATAGGCAAGGATTGTGCAGATATTGTCACATACAACACTCTCCTGCATGGGCTTTGCAAGGCAGGACGAGTTGATGAAGCATACAAACTGTTTGAGGAGATTCAAGCAAGCAGCACCCTCCATTGTAAAGTCAGGCCTAATTATGTGACATACACAACTCTTTTGAGTGCAACACAGGAAGCCAAGCTTCCCAAGCTCACAAACACCCTAAAGCAATGGAGGCACAAGGCAAGACTGTATTAAAAAAAAAAGGATTAGTACACACTTTACAGTGTTAGGATAATTTGTTAGGGCTGGGCGAGTGATCTCCACTTGCCCACCTTGTGAAGTAATACAGTAGCTCTTGTTCATTTGGCAATGGAAAGAATTCCATGACCTAGATCTTTCACCAGATAAATAACTTGGTGTGTTGGTTAGTGTTTGAGATTAACCTATACCCATCACAGGGAACTGATGAATTCGATGCAGATGTCATGGCAGGTGGTGGTCAACACCATACATGTTTCCTGTTGGATGGATAGGCTGCAAGCATGAAGCTTGATAAGCTTGGTAAGGTTCTCTACTTTTCCCTGAGAAAAATGTGTGAAGGCTTAGAGTAGGGTAGTTTTAGAAAGCCTTCATGTAGGAATCTGCATCTAGATTTCTGAAGCATTCAAGCAGGTCCGGAGGGGAAAAGATGGCATGCAGTTGAATGGATGGGCTACAAGTATGGAGCTTGATAAGCTTGGTAAGGTTCTCTACCTTTCCTTAAAAAAGCATTGCTATGCACCACTGTTCATCAGGTACTTCCCTGATTTTGGTGCACCAGTTTTTAGCCAAATTCAATACCAAACAAACAAATTGAAGGCATTTAAAACATTTCTGAAAATAATATAATTAGTGTTAAAGCTTCCAATGGACATGGTAGTAGTTTCAAGAAGAAACAACAAAAGTAGGAGAAAAACCCTGTATTATAAAAAGGCAGTATCCACAAGAAACTTGAAAACACAAGTCACAAAAGCACATAATAATCAGAACATCATTAATACATTATGAAAATAGAAGACCATAAGCCAAAAAGCCACTTATTGGCTAGTGATAGAGGTACACTATGCCTCCCAAGTGTGGGAACATTTTGAAGAATTAGTATTGCTTGTGCATGTTGGAGGGCATGGAAACACATTGTTTGATAATAACAATAAGCATTGCAAGAAGTAAAGAGGACTATTAATAATGGGCTATAGTGGCCTAAGCACAACGAGTAAAAAATAGTCAAAATGCAAATACAACTATTAAGTCTCTATGGCAAGGGGAATGAAATTGTTTCTTGATGTGGGCTTTGTATATGATCGTGTGTTTTATCATGTGCTATCATGTACGATGCACGTTGTACCATATTTGGGCATGTTAGATTAGATATGACAATGTTTGTTAAAGTCCAAAAACTATATCTAGTGATCAAAATATTGACTTGTTGAGTGTGGTAGGAGAAAAGTGGGGAAACTTTCAATGTATGTTTGTTCCACTGTCCAAATCAATATTTGTGACAATATCCTAGAGAATATTGTAGGTTATGTTATGTTCATTCCCACATAGGCACCAAAGCAAGTGGATATTTAAATAATCAATGGTATGTCCACATTGATAATGTGAAAAATGTGCAATAGTAGGACGTGTCAAGCCAAGGCCAATACTAACATTGTAAGGAAATGATCCAAAACTAAACAAAATGTAGATGTGGTAGGATGGGTTATTAACCAAACATTTGAATTGGACCTGTAGATGTGGTAGGATGGGTTAATAACCAAGCATTCGTAATTGGACTTGTAGAATATTGGAAACATGTTCATATGGCATTTGAAGGAACATTTACTAGAAGTGTGAAAAACTCCTACTTGTATAGATGGTTCATCAAAGAAGCTTGTAAATGAAAATACGATTATATCACAAGACTTTCGAAAAGAAGGATTGAAAATTGGACAACTTGGGGTAGTAAAATTCAAGTATCCCATAATGCCAACTGGAAGGGAAAACTGTTTGTTTCAACATATGCCATCACATCGAAAAAAATAGGGTGATGATCCTACTAAAAACAAGTGATAAATGTAGGAGCAATCAAAGCCCAACATCTTAAGAAGGTGGGGGCAACAAGTTGCATCATTAAATGAAGGTTAAACCTTTTTGAAGAAGCAAATATTATGATTTGACAATGAGCCAAATGACCCACCATAGTGCTGAAAGATCTTGCACCTAATAAATTGTCCAACGTAATTATGGTATGTGAATCAAATTTAATGTAATGTCACAAGATATTTCAAGATGCGAATATATTACACAAAAAATAGCTTGGGTGTTGGACATAACAAAACAAAAACATCACAAAGGCTATTTGTGGACGTATAAACATAGGGAGGCTAGTTGTTGTGCTAAGATATTTTTGAAATGCTTCTGCAATGAAGGATTCGACAAATGACATAGAACCCATTGGTGCATTTAAAATATCGAAACATGTGTTAGGTGTAAGAAAACCTGGTGGAAGTGATATGGATAGGTCTAATATCAATGGAAACCAAATTACACGTTTTGTTGGCTACATGGAGAGTCTTAATGTTGCAAACTAAGCTTGGAAGCATAAAAAGGTGGGTACCACATATATGCGTATCATATATATGGATAGGAGCAACAATATGCGTATCATTGGCTAGTGAAATAAAATCACAAGTAAGGTCAGTTGTTACACTAAGGTGGAAATCATGAAGATGTGATAAAACAAATAACATTCTACCCAAAGGATCCTCTTGTCATATATTTGACTTAGATGAAATGATTATGAAATTGGTGTGTCGAAAAACTTACAAAATGTATAATGGGGGTGGGCATGCATAAAATCATTGTATAAATGGGAAAAACTAATCCAAAGTACTGGTAGAATATTGCAATTCCTGGAAAATGGTTGTTTATGATATTGAATTGAAAGCATTGTGGACATCCATTTATAATACCAACCAATCTAGATGCATATTTAAAATAACACAAACCCCATGGACCATTGTTTCACACCCATTTTGTGTTGCCACACCAATTGTGAAGACTAAAATGCTTTGCAAATGTATCATTGATTTGAATGGTGAGTGTGCAAATGACCAGTTGATAAATGACTTTTCTAATTGGGATGGGTCAAATGTCACCAATCTATTTATTTAAAGCTAATAATCATGATGTCACAAACAAATGTGATACATATGAAAGAACATGACCATGAACAATGTGCCCATATATTTCAAAAAATTGATCAAAATCATTTGCAAAATCATCTAGGACAAAATAATTTCATAAAAGTTCATATACCATACTTGAAGATTCGTTATATGAAAGACATGACGAATGTGTTAAAATAAAAATAAATGCGTTTTAGGTTAAAATAACCTTCATTTATGGATGGAAATCATCAACAAAAAGGTGGAGGTTGGCTTGTGCCAATGGGTGAAAAATGCAAAAGGCTATCATGGTTTCACCAAATGGAACTGTTAAAGTGTTTGGAACCAATGTACGCATTGCTCCAACATATTCCCCTACATGTGCAAGTGCATATATGTGATGTAATTGGTGCCAATGGAGGTGGAAAAGGATCCATTACTATTTTTGAAGATTTTTGATAAGTTAAAACCTAGGCTCTAATCATGTGCTCTTCTTGCAAAGTCTTTCAATTGCTTGCTATGTATCAATAGAGACGAACATGAATTTTTTAGTGGCCTTTCTCACCACCCATGGAGAAAAAAATAAACACCAAAAAAGGAAAAAACAAAAAATGCATTCCAAACTACAATGTCAGATGGATTAGTTGCCATATGAACTGAAAGGATACACAAGGCATGTTGCACATTGACACAAAGATGATATGGAATATGGTGGTATGAACATGGGTGTCAGGCACCTAGATGGAAAACATCAATGATATTTGTAGATGCAATCCATGCCCAAGAAGAAGAAAGGGGGGAAAATTTGGTAATGTCAAAAGCATCATAACCCTTATAATTAATGATTGTTTATGAACAAAACATGTTAATTGGTGATGAACTAATCATGCCAATGCTAAGTTAAGTTGACCATATGCAAAACACAAAACATAAGGATGAGAAAGGGAAAACCCCATTGTGGACATTAATAGGTGGGGAGTAACACGTGGCTAATGTAACAAATTGGAGGTAGAAAATGTTGACATACCTTGTGAAGATGAAAGGAATGGTTGAGGCAAAATACGTGGGATGGGAATGATAAGATGATGAGGAAAAATTGGATTGTTGTGGTCCATCAAAGCCATTTTGATATCTAATTAACATGTTGCCCATCATTGTTTTGGGGATGATGAAAATCCAAGGTTTGCCATTCCCAATGACATTGGAGCCACACCACTTGGTTGAAACTCTAAACTTGCATCACATCTAGTCGCAATTTTAAACCTTAAACCCTAAACTCATCATAAGAAGGTTGAAAGTTACAAAATACAAACCTTATTGTTGACACAACACCTATAAGATATAAAAATTGGTCATGGACTAGTAATAGAAACTACAATTCAGACCCTAAATATATTGGGCATGACATCAATCATCTAAAATCTTCCATTATTAAATACCTTTAATCTTCCTAAAATTTCAAAGTTGCAAGGTAACAACTAATAAAACTCCACTACCCAACCTCTACTACCCTTATAGAAGGTTAAAGGTGAAATTCCCTTGTGTAAACAATAAATATTATGCATTAAAAAACAAATTGGTTTATAGGACATGGCCAACAACCTTACTGTAGTGATGGACATGGTGTGCAATCTTGTCCTCCAACCCCATGGCAATGACAAGTTGCATAGCAATGACAAGTTGCATAATCATTATAGCTTTGCCGTTGTTGTTGATGGCAAATGCAACCTTACCATATCGAAGCTAAAAAGTAATGATTGCCTTATGTAAGCATGTAAGTAGCTATGTCATATTGAGCAATAGACCAATGTATGAGCTTTGGAGAATTGACACCCAACCAACATTAAAATATAGATATCTATTCTCTATCTTGAAAACAAAGCAGCGCACAAAACCCCACCACAAGAACAACAATGGGGAAAACAGTGCAACCCATTGATAGTTTCTAGGGAATACTATCACTTGCTGCTCCAAAGTACTAGCTTCATTATTTTTTGTAAATTGCAATGAAAGCATTGTCATGCTATCCATTGTTGGACGTAATATCTCCAACTTTTTGTTCAAATTCCAACAATCTTTGCCACTTTCAAACTCCAACTAGCTTCAACCAACACCACTACTCTTTTGACGGAGATATAAAACAAAAGTAGTTTTTCAACTTTGTAACCAAGAAGTTTGCTGTAGATGGATGATTCTTCCTCATTTTTGAGAACCCAAATTGGACAGCCTTACATGTCAATGTCCACGGTCCTGATTTGAGTACCCTAGTTAATATCCTTTAGAAGCTGGAAGTCCTGATTCGAGATCCCAAGATTGAGGACGCACCTATAGTAAGAGGTGACTACTCTAGAGTTGTAGGGCCCACAAGTAGGTACGTAGCTGAGCAAGACGCTATATACCCCCTACGCTGACAACAAGGACTATTTTGGCAAATGCTACGAACTTTCCATATCCGTATTTAAAACTTTTGCTATTTATTAACAAAATTTAATTGCATAGTGAAAATGAAAAGTGGGCGTTACCTACTGCCCCACACTAGGACTTCATCTATAGAATGAAAAAATATTTCATCGACTGGTGTGTCTTCTGGATTTCATTATATCCTCTGCTTCCGGCCCTGTACTGGCAACTGACTAACGCACGACCTCCAATGATCCGAAAGCACACAATATGGATGGACATTGCATACAGACGGAAGCAAACCGTCGTGGATGATATATCGACGTATGTGAGCACGTTTTGAATTACTTTCACTGGCAGGAATTAGATGACATCCAAGAAGAGCCTACTTTTTGGAGCCTATTTAAAAAAGAATATCCCCTCTGCGGCCTCGGTCCGGCGGTTTCTCTGCAATTGAGCAATTATTGACTGACAGATTGATTTGTAGTTATCCAAAAGCCTAAAATGATTATTTAAACAAGATTGATGGTATAGGAGAAGGTTTCTCCTTTAGGCCCTTCCGGATTTTGAGGCGCATACTGAGGTCGATAGGCCGAGGGTAGGCGTCAAAAAATCAGGAAAGGTGTAAAGGAGAAACCTTCTCCTGCATAAAGAATCGATCCCATTTTCGCTTTCTTTCTGTCACTTTTATCTCTTTTCTTTCTCGACTGCTTTCTTCTTTTCGTTTTTTTTTTCCTTCCTAAAGCTTTTGGTCCTTGTACTTTTCGCCCTAAAACATTCCGTCCTTCTTCTTTATGCCGTCTGGGCTTTTGCCTTTGTCCTTCTTAGTTTAGTTTTCATCATTTCGTTTTGTCCTCAGTAGTCTTGTTGTCATCATTTTTGTTTCATTTGATGAAATTTGTTAATTAGTTGACATTTATTTTGAATTAAAAAAAATTAATTTCTTTCTGTTAAAGATTTTTTTTTGTAAAGAAAAATAAAATGTTAAAAAAATCTAGGGGTTTGGAAAGAAATCTGGCCTCAAGGAAAAGAAATTGTATCCTTAAAGAAGGAATAAGTTTTGGAAGCGACCAGTGACAGTCTTAGGGGTTCTTCCACATTGCGGAAGGGACCAGTGACAGCGTGGAGCGTTTGGAAGGAGCATTTGAAACCTTCTGCCCCAGACGCGACCGAAAAGTAAACTAATGAAATAGGTTACTAATGGATGGTGCACTGATAGATTCTCTTTTCTATCCCTGTGCCATCCCTGGTTTTTTTTTTTCCCAAAACTTTTCCCTCCCACCCACCTACTGCCCCTCACTGTCCCCCACCGACCTACTCACCTATCTATTTGAATTAAAAGTAGACTCTTCCCCATCTACCTACTCACCTATAAATTTTAAATGTGCTACTCTCATCCCCAGCCACCTACCCGCCCTACCACTGACCTACCTACCAACATTTTAAATAGGTACCTACCAAACCCCACCTACATGGCTACACCTATCTACATGGTTGCCACTGCAATAGACCCTTAACGGTCAACAACGATGAGGAAAAAATAAAATGAAAGTACTACATGGAGTTTGCTTTTGTTCATTTAAACAAAATAAATAAGGGGGCGATTAAAATATTAACACCCCCTATATAAAGGTATTGCAAGTTTTGTTTAGAGAATGTTTTCCATGAAGGTATTGTAAACCAAATGGATAATCAAAGCGATATGGAGTTCCAATTCAACTTAGACGCATTTAGTGCATGTTGTATTGAGGTTCATAAAACAAAATATTCAATGAACGTGCAATACCCCATTCTAGGTACCCCAAAAATAATTGGGGCTCCATATCATATCTTTCGACAATTCAAGGGGTATTGCATAACCTTGTCCAAAACCTAGAAGGAATGCAATACCCTCATTGGGCTAAACTATAATACCTTCATTGGGCCACAAGACAAACCCCTCTCAAGGTATTCTATAAATACATTAGGCTCCATAACATATCTTTTGACATGTGAAAGGGTAATGCATAGCCTTATTAAAACCTAGAATGATTTCAATACCCTAATTGCATTACATTATAAACACCATGGGTTGAATTATTTTGGTCTAGGCTATTAAAAGGATATTGTTCATGCCGAAAACTACTTAATACACTTGTAATATCCCATGCAAGGTATCCCAAAAATACATTAGGTTCCATAACATATCTTTTGAAACTTGGAAGAATATTGCATAACCCTACCAAAACCTAGAAATGATGCATTATCTTCATTGGGCTACATTATAAAAATCATGGGCTGAATTATTTTGGTCTAGGCTATTAAAGGGGTATTGTTATGCCCAAAAAGACTTAATGAACATGCATTACCCCTCTTAAGGTATCCGAGAAATACATTAGGCTTCATAACTTGAAATATGGAGGTGTATTACATAGCCCTACCAAAACCTACAAGGAAAGCAATACCTTGCTTAAGGTATTTAGTATAGCATGGGCTAAATTATTTTAAACTAAACTATCAAAAAGGTATTACTTATGGTAAGGAATACTCAATGAACATGCATGATCCTTTTCAAAGTATCTTGGAAATACATTGGGCTCCATAACATATATTTTGACACGTGGAAGGGTATTGTGTAGCCCTACCAAAACCTCCAAGGAAACTAATATTGTCATTAAAGTATTTAGTAATTAAACACCATGGGTCTACACTATTGGAGGGGTATTGCTCATGTTCAAAACTACACAATACCCCTTATAACTTATCTCAAAAATACATTGGTAACATATATTTTCAAACTTGGAAGGCTAAAGCATAACCATATTAAAACTTTGAAGGAAAGCAATACTTGCATCATATTGTGATAATATCTTAAACCATGAAACAAAAGGATATTTTTCAAAATATTTATTCCATGCTCAATATAACATGCCTTACATATTGATTAAAGTAAATGAAGGTATTGCAAAGTTCACATTGATGGTAGAAGGTCATTTGAACAATGTTATGGAGTTTAAATGCAATACCTACATCATCATGGGATATTTGCATTCACCATGAAACATAAGAATATTTTTTAAATACTTGATTCCCTGCCAATATATCATGAAATTCATGTTTTCAAAATTATTTTTTCACCTTATAATATGGTTTAACATATATAAAAATGAACATATTGGTACAAGGGTTTAATGTTTAATGTAAAATTTACTAATAATGTTAGAATTCAGAATTTGTCTAAATCAAAAAATTTAAAAATTCATCTTTAATTTTTTTCGATGATGTACTTATTTATGTTTTTCACTCTTAAAGTTGTAAACTCATTTCAAAAAAATAAAAACATAAAGTCTCTAATTTAATAAGATGTTAAGGCATTTTTTTAAAAATTAATTAAAATACATGATTTTCTACTTTTTTTTAAAGGTTCACAAAATAATAAAAATGGTCTTTCCCATATATTAATTCCATATATGATTGAAAATTTGTTTAAGACTTTTTGACATATAATCAAAAAATTCTAGCCTAAAATAATTATATAATAGGTCAGTAATATTTTATAAAGATGTAACACAAGTTTTTATGTAAATTTTATTTTTTATGATGTTTAATATTGGCTTAAATATTGGTATAAATATATTATTATTCATAGCATATCAAGTAGTATATTATATATAAGTAATGATATTATGGAATTATATTGTTGATTCATTTTAATACATATAAATGTTTTCATATTTATTTAAAATATGATAAGAATTGATTAAATATATATTAAATTTAAACTATATAAACCATGGTTATGTATAGTGTAATTTTTTTTGTAAACTTTATTTTTAATGATAATTTTTTTAATCCAAAAAATAAATTATTGACGTTGTATATTTTATTAATGCATGTAATTGAATATTATTTTTTATGTAAACTGAAACATTGTACTGGAAGTTTGAAATATAAGTTATTAAATATTATGTAAATTTTAATTTACAATGTACTTAATGCTGATATATTTAGTTAAAATTATATATATATTGCATATTTATAGAGATATAATATTTACATAATTATTTTAACTTGATAAAAATTTTAATTAAACATTTGATGGAGGAGGAAGGTGGGTCAAAGGTGGGGTATTCTTAGGAGGTGCATTCTTCAAATGAAGCTTTTAGAACTTTGAATTTTTTTCCAATTGTGGTTGTTTAGAATTTGTGTTCCAAATGTTGTAAAAGTAGTAACTAAGTTATGGTATGTAATCATCTTATAATGGATGTAGCATGATGTTACCCAAGATCCATTATTTAAATCCTTGCATTTATGATGATTATAAACTATAATACTATTAAATAATTTCTTGGTCACAGTTTTGTTTCCATTTTCATGCATCCTCCACACCAAAGATGGTTGTGAATTGTGAGTCAAATTCTTTAGGTAGAATTGCAAATTTTCAAAATGAAAAGTGAAAATAGTGCACCATGAAACCAATATATAAATCATGTAAGTTGTTATTTCTAATTTGAAGCTTTGGAATTTTGTAACAAAATACTAGCAATGAAGATTCATAATCTACACTAAATGTAACCTCTGGCTTCTCCACATTAAGTAATATCCCACATTAATTGCATAATAGACACATAACTATCATGCTTCTTTTTAATTGACAAGCAAACAAGAAGAAGGAAATTGCCTACTCTCCAATCTAATGGAGATTCCTTACCCATCAAATTTACAAGATATTTGAGGTGTATTTTTTTTAACTAGATGATGATGAAGCTTAATAGCAATGTTGTAAGTAGATGCTTGATTTGGTGACAATAGTATAAACAATTTTAGATAATCCTTCTAGGCACCCATATGCAAACACTTGGATAGGCATTTGCATATTGAACAAGCCCAAATTCTTTTTGTGGTGGAAAATCAAAGTGTGATGTAGAAGAGCATGGGAATGCTCCACTAAATCATAGGGTGGAGGAGGTGTATTCTCCATCTCCCACCACACCATTATCATTGCAACAACAAAGAGAAAATAATAACAATATAATTAACTTCCATATTGTTCTAAAAATGAAAAGTGACTACAAGGAGTTAGTGCTTGAATTGTTGTTTGTTCATAGAAGAAGGTTTACTCTTAGAAGCTTCCTAGACACCTTTAAATAGTTGGGTATGAAAATGTTCATAAGCTCTTAGAAGCCATGCCAAAGTTTGTGTGGATTTGAAAACTTTGTGAGGGCCAAGTTGTTATGGAATGTTTTTGATACTTTGAGAAGCTGAACATGACTTGATCATGCAATTCCTTGTGCAAATTGAATCCACCAAAAATTTATACAACACTATAATTATTGTGATTAAGCTACTTTACATTAGGCATGATGATGTTGTGATGTTGAATCCTCCAACTCTCGTTGAACACAATAATGATTATGTTGTGAATGGAATTATCTTAAGATGTTCACCACCCAAATCATCAAATCGACACTTCGATAAAAAAATTATAGTGCATTTTCCAAAAGAAGATTTGGACATCACTTTGTTGGTGAAATGGCTGGTAGAAATCATGTCATTCATGCAGCTAATTTATATGTTACCTCACATGGTTAGACTTGTCTATTATGATCAAAGACTAGTATTAAAATTATTTTAGACGTTGGGTGAATATGCCCAAGCTCCATTTCTTGCATCCTAGCTCCAAGTGGATTTTGCTTCTCAGATACCCTTGATTTAGTGATGTCATCATCCTACCTTAATTGAATATAGTTAGGCTATTGCCTCAATCTTTGGCTTGATAAACCTCTAGGGATTGTTTTTTCAAAACTAAATTCGTCAAATATATGAACATCAAAACAATCATTTCAATAAGAGTAAACACCATATGTTCCCTTGTTGTTTCCTCTTTATAGAGTTAGGACCTCCTAGATTGTTGAACTATATTGCCTCCAAAATGCAGTTGGAATTTCTTGCAACATAACAATGCATTATATTATTTATCAATATTTCAAGGCAAGCCATAGGCATTTTTCATCGACCCTAGCATCAACAAAATCATCCACCTTGTTGTTTTTTTTTTGTCTTGGAACATTAAAAAAATCCTTTAGTAAGAACTTTAACTTCTTTCAATCAAGGTTTAGGAATCAAGGTTTTGATTGAAATTTGAAATATAAGTACTTAATATCATGTATGTTTAGTCAATGTATTTTCTTACCTCTATGTAAAATTTATTTTACAATATATCAAAAATTGATATGCTTAATTAATTAATGTGTGGATTTATTATTCTTTTTGCATTCTTATACATATAATATCTCAATGATTATTTTATGTTAAATTTTTAAAGTAAACATTAAATATAATTGAAAAACATTTTCAAATTCATAAATGGTCAGAATTGTTTAATGGACTAATGCAAAATTGTTGGTACATATAAATGAGGGTAATGCAATATTTGCCACATTGATGTATAAGGTTGATTTAAACAAAGTTTTGAAGTGTAATTGCAATACCCTCATTTTAGTGATAGTTTCATTACCAATGTGACAAACTTGACATTACTTTCATTTGTATCATGGTTTAGAATATTGTCACAATATGGTACAAGTATTGCATTCCTTTTAGGTTTTGGTAGGGCTATGCAATGCCCCTCCAAGTTTCATGGTGAATGCAAATATCCTAAGATGATGAAGGTATTGCATTTAAACTACATAAGTTTGTTCAAGTGATAGTCTACCATCAATGTGAAGAACATTACAATACCTTCATTTAATTGAATCAACATGTTTAGTATGATATAGTGAGTATGGAATAAGTATTTTAAAAATATAGTTTTGGGTTTCATGGTTTAAAATATTATCGCAAAATGATGTGGGTATTGCTTTCCTTCTAGGTTTTGCTATGGCTAAGCAATACCCTTCCAAATTCGAAAAAATATGTTATGGAGCCCAAAGGTTTTATGGGATACCCTAAAAGGTGTAGTGCATGTGAATTGAATATTTATAAGCATGAACAATACCCCTTCGACAACCTAAATCAAAATAGTTGAGCCCATGTTATTTGCAGATTACCCCAAACAGGGTATTGCGTTCCTTTTAGGTTTAGGTATTACCTTTCCAGGTTGTAATCCATATGTGATGGAGCCCAAAAGATTTTTAATATACCCTAAGAGAGGTATTTCACACCCATTGTGTAATTCTATGCATAAGTAATACCCCTTTAGTAACTTGGATTAAAATAATTTAATTCATATTGTTTACCGAATATCCTTATGAAGATACTATGTTCCTTTTAGGGTTTGTCGGGGTTATCCAATACCTTTCTAGGATTCCTTAAATATGTTATGGAATCCAAAGGTTTTATAATATACCTTAATATCCTTATGAAGGTACTACATTCCTTCTAGGTTTTGTTAAGGCAATGCAATACCCCACTAGGATTATTAAAATATATTATGGAGCCCAAATGATTTCTAATATACTATAGTAGGGGTATTACATGTGCATTAACTAATTTTGGGCACAAGCAATACCCCTCCAATAGCCTATACCAAAATAATTCAATCAATGGTGTTTACATATTACCTTCATGAAGGTATTGCTTTCCTTTTATGTTTGAACTTTTAATTTTTGGGAATAAAGAAAGATTTTTTGGTTTGAGTGCAAGATTAGAATTATTGTTTTGATAAATTTATCAATCATACATATAAAAATTTGTGAGAATCTATTTATAACTATTAACACAATATGGTACAAAATGAAAGTAAAATGCCTTAAATAAAATAACACAGGTAACATGTGTTATATAAAAATGTGCAAAAAATGACCAAGTCCGAAACAACCCTAGCTTAAAATGGGGAATATGTCATATAAGTAAATATGTGGTTATTTCAAAAATAAATTGTTACCTTAAATCTTGAAGACCAAAACAACACCCTAATCAAAACTAGGATAACTTATGGGCTATTTATATCACTATCAAAAGGGGATGGGATCCCATTAGCTTTCTTGTATTGCGCTAATGAAACCTTTGCATCATGGGCATGTCGTCGTGTAAAAACCTCGCAATTGCTTCAGCCACAAACACCTCCTTGGTGGTGCCTTAAACCCTAAAACAACTAACATAATACAATAAGTATTACATATGAATTTAAAAATTTGGAATTCAAATAAAATTCAGTATGGCATGGTTGGAAACTTATCAACCATGAATCATTTTTGAATCATGGTATTGCATAAGGAGGCCAATCTCTTTATGTTACATT